>WNGE01000102.1_pt1 | contig 92124 bp, 77 predicted proteins | sample 5400651 | NCBI WGS metagenome assembly WNGE01 (sample SAMN13153370, study PRJNA577476) | soil metagenome | isolation source: 60 cm soil or saprolite under grassland replicate 2 | place: USA:California | collected 2016-06-15 | reverse complement strand
GCGAAGATGCGAAGGCGGGGGAAGGTGCCACGGGTGTCGAGATCCGACTTCAGACCGCGGTTGGCTAACTCCTGCTGCAGCAGCCGCAGGTGCCCGGCGCCGTCGTCGTGGAGCACGTGATCTCCTCAGTGAGCGGTCAGGTCGAGCGCGGCCATTTGCGCGCGGAGCGGCCCAACCAGCCACGCGTCGACGGTGACGCCCTGCGCCGGCCCGTTGACCGGCGGCGAGGCGTACAACCGCCCGCTGTCACTGCGGAAGACCGTCCAGCCGGCGAAGCCGGCGGCGAGCCGCGCAAGATCACCCGTGATGTCCGCGACATCGTGACCGTTGCGCGCGGCGGCGTCGCGGAACCGTGGCCAGTGCAGGTCCCAGGTGTTGGGGTCCTGGCTGTGGTCGGTCCCGTCCGCCGTGAACAGTGACGGGGGGATGATCACCCGGACCTTGGCCGCGGAGGCGCACCCCTTCATGCTGCACGTCGCTCCGTCCGGTGGCGTCGTTGCCTGGTAGGTGCTCATCGCTGAACCATTCACGCTGACGGGTAGGGCCGTGCTCGCAGTTGGCGAGCTCGTGTGTGCAGCACTCAACCGCTGAACGCCGACACCAGGAAGCGGCGCTACGTACTAGTTGTGTGACAGCAAGTGGGCAGATCCGTACGCCATGTACTACCGGTCGACGCGCAACTCGCGCGCCAAACCGCGCAGCGCCGGGCTGAGCTGCTGCTTAGCCTCCACAAGCTCGGTGACGACCGAGCGGGCCAAACCCTGATGACGGAACCAAGTGGGAGACATCTGCCGCGCCTGCACCAACGTCGCGACCGCGTCGCGGCGGCGGCGCGCGTCGGCTTGCGCCTGTGCCACATCGATGAGATGCGCCCCATAGGAGATCGTCTGGAGGTCTTCGCGGCGCACGCCTTGGGCTGCCTTGAGCGCGTGGCCCGGCTCGCGGAGCATGGCGTGCGCGTGCGTGGACTGCATCGCGACCTGGGTGGGACCGAAATTCACGTTGTAGTCGAGCCGGTCGCGGTCAAGGCGAGCCGCTGCCGCGTGCGAGATGCTGATGTGATCGCGGGCCGCCTGCGCACGGCCTGCCGCCGCAGCGGGCGCCATGGCGGTGAGCATCAGCCCGCCCCACACCGTGAGGTGCTGCGGGCTCGCCTTGGAAATGGACGGCTCGATTCGCTCAGCGATCCGCAAAGCATGCGCCTCGGCGTCGCGGAGCCGGGCCTGATGCAACATGACCCACGAGTACGTGCCGTGCAGCGTGGCCCACTGGAGTTCGTCATCGCCCGCGGCGGCTGCTTGAATGGCGCGGTCAGCGCTGATCGCCGCGAGTTCGTCCTTGCCCATCTGTGTCAGCAGGCACGCGGCGAGCTGATAGGACTGGGCCAGCGGGCCGCTTGCGGGCCCGCCAAAGGTGTGGAACGCGTGCCGGGTCTCGCCAATCAGGCCAGGCAGGGAGGCGGCCAGCTCACCGAATCTGCCTGCCCAGTAGTTCCGCCAGCCGACCGCGACGGCGCGCTGAACATCGGGCAGCGGGGTCGGCTCACCAGAGTCGGCGCGGTCAACGCCAGCAAGCTCCGCCGGTGACAGCAGCGCATCGCGGATTGCCAGCACTGACGAATCCATCCCGCCCTCCAGGCGAGGACGCTTGTCAAGCAGTTCGCTCATCTCGATGCCCAGCGCATTGGCGAGCTTCGCCAGCGTGGTGATGCGCGCCGACTTGCGCCGGTTCTGCTCCAGCATGGCGACCAAATCCTTGGACACACCCGAGCTGGCCGCTAGCTGCTCCTGCGTCAGGGCTGCGTCACGACGGATGCGCCGCAAACGATCCCCGATCGTTTCTGCCATGGCTCCCCGCACGTCTCAGCGGATGTTTAACCCACCTTTCAGGCTAGCCGCTGCGCAGTAGACCAGACCGCGACGACCTGTGAAACAGGGATAACTCGTTCAACGTTTCTGTCGCGCCGCCCGGAGCGCTGGCGCGTTGACGGCCCGTCTGGGGTGACCGATTTCGACGTGCTGTATTGCGTGGTGGAGGGCACGGCCGGGTCACGGTGGCCGAGGCGCAGGCACAGGCGCTGGTCACGCTGGTCACCGACGCGGCCGTGTCGTGGGGTCACGGCAGCGGAGGGGAGCGGCGAGCGGGTTTGCTGGCGCTGGATGAGTTCAGCGCCGTCGCCAGGCGGGTGCCCCTCTATGAGCTGACAGAGCGCTGCCGTTCGCTGGGGCTGGCGGCGCAGGTTGCCGCGGAGAAAGGTTGCTAGCGGGTCTGATTGCTGCGTACCTCTACGAGAGCTTGTGGATGGCAAGAGTCCGGCCCTCGGTGATAACCCCATGATGAACGACATAGCTGAAGTCGTAGACATGCACTCCGGTGGTCTCGTACGCACGGACACGTACGGACACGGTGTCCCCGCTGGTCTTGATGCTCGTTACCACATCCCGCTTCGTCTGGCGGAAGCCAGCCGCGATGCGGTTAAGCGCCGCAGTGCTGCACCGCTGGGGATGCTTTTTCCCCGCCCCGAGCTTGCAGACCGTCTGCCAGTCACGCTTGTTGATGGCGGCGAAATATGCCTCGACAACAGCTGCCGGGCTCACCAGAGAGGTGGAAGCATGTGGTGAGGGCCGGGGGCCCCTTGCCGCTGTTGACGGGAGGCTGGTAACGACCGCGTAGAACACGGCGAGAATGATCAGGATGGCGAAGCCAGCGACGGCCGTTCTGGTTGAGTTCTTCGCTGATCGCTGCCCCTGTGAGATTGGGGCTCCTGATGGCACTACGCTGCCCTGATTGGACGCTGTTCGGGTCTTGGCTCGGGTTTGCCGCCTGGCTCGCGGTCCGGATAGCTTGAAGCTAATGTGCCCTCTGGGCGTACGCGCGAGGGTGGCGCTGCCGCCGCATGACAGGTTCCATAGGACGATAGCGATAGCAACCGCCAAGCCGATGGCCACGGGGAAGAGCGCGCGCGGCTGGACGGCTACCGTGATGGACCCGCCGACAAGCGTGACGGCGAGCCCTTTGAGCGGATTGATCTTCATGACCCCTTTTAGCCTTCCCTTGCACCTGTTGTTTTTGAGCAGGCCGCCGGAAGCCAGGGGCATGTCCGAGAATGGACTTGACAAGATCCATTCCGGGGGGGAATGATCGGGAACCTGGGGAAGCCGGTCCGGTGCCCATGGATAACGGCGGCTGTATAGCCCTCTAGGCGTGCGTGTCTAGAGGGCATACGTTGCCTTGGTGAGGATGCTTCCAGGCCCGAGTGTTTCCGCGCAGAAGGCGCGCCGCGCGCGCAAGCGGTACATCTCTCTATACATAACTGATAGCGGCTTGTGTCCCAACAGATGGCCAACGCGAGCTACCGGCCGACATACCGGCCTCCACGCAAGAGGTCACGGAATGCCTCGGATGGCTCCCGCGTGGCCTGGCTCAGGACCGCAAGCTGTTCCTGAGCCTCGGCATCCCCGGCCGTCTCATCCTGCCCGTCCGGCTGGCCGTCTGGCTCGCTCATTCCGCCACTACCTCAACACTGCCGTCCGGCCCGACCAGAACCATCACGTCACCGGGCAGGCCCGATCCAGGCGGCAGGTCGGCCATCCGGCAGCGGTAAGGCAAGCCTGACTCGATTGCCGCAACATGCCGTGCGTAGATGGCCTCCGCGTGGCGCTCGCCTACCGCCTGCGCGTAGCCGCCGAGCATGATGCGTTCGATCTCGGCGTGCCCCCCGCGGAGCGCAGGGTTGGCCGCATGCCGCCTACGCGCCACGGCCGGACCCGTGGATCATGTACATGCCCCGCGTCTTGTTCCGGCTCGCTGATGGGCCACCTTGTGGCGGTGTGCTGATTCCCACCCGGCCTTGGGTTTGGTCGCGCAACGGTTGGTTTTGCCCGGCTGGTGGCGTGTTAGTGGTCTTTGCTGGTGTGTAACTTGGTTGTCCAGGTGACGACTGGGCGGCGCTGTCTCGCAGGAGGTCGATCGTTTCCCATCTGGTAGGAGTCCCTCCCGGGATCGGCCCCGCGGGCCCGTGGTTGGTTCGCGCCGCGGCAGCCGTTAAGGATCATTCTGGGCCCTTCGGCCTTTTGGTCGGGCGAGGTAGCGTCGTGACGTGAACATCGAGTCGCGTGCGCAAGCGATCGCCGACCGCCCATTCGGGACGCTCCCCACCGGCGTCATGACTGTGCCGTCGTCTGATGCCGCGCTCAGGCAGGTTCTGCACGGGCTGCCCGGCATCGACCAGGTGGGGGCGCACGCGCGGGCGGCGGCGCTCGCGACGAGATCGATCAAGAAGGGCGCGAAGCTGTGGGCGCTCGACACGGCGGTTCGCGTCGTGGATCTCACCACCCTCGAAGGCGCGGACACCCCGGGAAAGATCCGCGCCCTCTGCGCGAAGGCCCGCCGCCCCGATCCGCTCGATGCCACGGTGCCATCGGTCGCGGCGGTGTGCGTGTACCCGGACCTGGTTTCTGTCGCCCGCGCCGAGCTGGCAGGCAGCTCGGTCGCGGTCGCGTCGGTGGCGACCGCCTTCCCGTCCGGCCGGGCGCCGCTCTCGGTCAAGCTCGCTGACGTGGCGGCCGCGGTCGGCGACGGCGCCGACGAGATCGACATGGTCATCGATCGCGGCGCGTTCCTCGCCGGACGCTACGGGCAGGTCTACGAGGAGGTGCGGTCGGTCCGCGAGGCATGCGGATCGGCGCACCTGAAGGTGATTCTCGAGACGGCGGAACTCGCCACGCTCGACAACGTCTCACGCGCCGCCTGGCTGGCCATGCTCGCGGGCGCGGACTTCATCAAGACATCGACGGGCAAGGTGTCGCCCGCGGCGACGCCGCCAGTGGTCCTGGTCATGCTGGCGGCGGCGCGCGACTTCGCCGAGTCGGCCGGCCGCCGGGTCGGTGTCAAGATCGCTGGCGGGGTCCGCACGGCCAAGGACGCGATCCGCTACCTGGTGCTCGCGCACGAGACCGCGGGGCCGGACTGGCTCACACCCCGGCTGCTGCGCATCGGCGCGTCGAGCCTGCTGAACGACCTGCTCATGCAGCGAAGCAAGCAGCAGACCGGCCGCTACGCCGGCCCGGATTACTTCACCGTCGACTGACGAGCCGGTCACCGGCGACAGGGGCAGCAACCGACGCGGTGGCTTCCCGCCGTGCCGGTGCCGCCGCCGCCGCGACGGCGCCGAGCAACGACAGGCCGGCCAGGACGCCCATGGCGGGAGCGAACCCGTCGCTGAACGCCCGGGCGGAGCCGTAACCGCCGAGCCCCGCGAACACCGCGACGGCGATGGCGATGCCGAGCACCCCGCCGAGCTGTCGCATGCTGTTGAAGGCGCCGGACGCCTTGCCGATGGCGCTGGCCGTGACCGCGCCCATGATGGAGTTCTGTGCGGCCGGCATCGCCATCGAGACACCGCAGCCGGCCACGATCAGCGGCGCTACCAGGTCGATATAGGCGAGCCCGGGACGAGCCATCAGCGCGATCCAGCCCATCCCCGCCGCCTGCAGCACGAGCCCGCCGACCATGAGGGGCCGCTCACCGGTCCGGTTGACCAGGGCGCCCGCGACTGGCGCGACCACAAACAGGGTCGCGGTCCAGGGCGCGAGCCGCAGCCCCGCGCCGAGCGGTCCGTTACCGAGCGCTGTCTGCAGGAACTGCGCCATGAAGAAGACGGCGCCGAACAGCGACCCGAACATGAGCAACGCCGCCGCGTTGCCCGAACTGAACGCGCGGGAACGGAACAGCCACATCGGCAGCATCGGCTCTGCCGCCCGCAGCTCCCATACGACGAACGCGGCGGTGAGCAGCGCACCGGCCATCAGCGCGGCCACCACCTCCACGCTTGCCCAGCCTGCGGTGTTGGCCCGCACCAGCCCCCAGACGACACCGAATGCGCCCGCAGTGACGAGCGCGAGACCGCCGATGTCCGGCTTGCTCGGCGCGCCAAAGCTCTCCGGCATCCGGCGAAGCGCCAGCGGGACGAGCAGCACCCCGATCGGGATGTTGAGCCAGAAGATCCACGGCCAGGCCAGGCCCTGGGTGACCGCGCCGCCGACGACCGGGCCACCGAGCACAGCGAGCCCGGCCACGCCGCTGAAAATGCCCAGCGCCTTGGCCCGCTGCTGTGCGGGGAACGCCGCGCTCAGCAGCGCGAGCGCAAGGGGCATCACCACCGCGGCGCCGGCCCCCTGCACGGCACGGGCGGCGACCAGCCATCCGACGCTTCGCGCGAGCGCGCAGGCGGCCGAAGCCGCGGTGAACAACCCCACGCCGGCGACGAACAAGCGCTTGCGGCCGAACCTGTCGCCGAGCACCGCGGCCGTCATCAACAGCACAGCGAAGCTCAGGCTGTAAGCGTTGACCGTCCATTCAAGCGCCTCGATCGATGCGCTCAGATGCACACGGATTGTGCTGAGCGCGGTCGACACGACCAGCGTGTCGAGGGCCACCATCAGCGACGCCACCGACGTCAGACCGAGCACCCACCTCTGCGTCCGCTTTGAATCAGCCTGCCCGCACGTAGTCACGTGTCCTCCTGGTCGCGCACAGAACCCTGGGCTGCCGCGTGCCGTCACCAGGTGCGGCGCGCGGTCACATGTACTGACCCGCTGCCACACTGAACTCATCGGCGGCTCACCGCCCGCCTCATCGGCGGCCTCGGCGCCGATGAGTCTCAGGCGGCCGCCTGGTCTGTATGGATGGCGGTATCGGCGTGACAACCATGGACAAGTGATGACGGGTTCGGCCAGAAGCGATCAGCGCGGCACCGACCGGCAACCGGGGGCAACGTCGGATCGCGACGAGTTCGCACGGCTCACCGACCCGTTTCGCCGCGAGCTGCTCGCCCACTGCTACCGCATGCTGGGCTCAGCCGACGACGCAGAAGACCTGGTGCAGGAGACCTACCTGCGCGCGTGGCGCGCGTACACGCGCTTCGAGGGCCGCGCGTCGCTGCGCACCTGGCTGTATCGGATCGCGACGAATGTGTGCCTGACCGCGCTTGAGCGCCGTGGCCGCAGGCCCCTGCCCTCAGGTCTGGGCGGCCCGAGCGCGGACCCGGAAGGACCGCTGGCGTACGGCGCCGAGGTCCCCTGGCTCCAGCCGATGCCAGCAGCGCTGCTCACCGCGGCCTCTGCCGACCCAGCCGGGATCGTCGCGTCGCGGCAGGGCATGCGGCTCGCGCTCGTCGCGGCGATGCAGCACCTCCCCGCCCGGCAGCGCGCGGTGCTGATCCTGCGCGATGTGCTGACCTGGCGCGCTGACGAGGTCGCCGAGCTGCTCGGCACCACCACCACGGCGGTCAACAGCGTGCTCCAGCGCGCACGCGCGCAGTTGCGCGAGGTCGCGCCGTCGGAGGAGGAGATTGCCGAACCCGACGACCCGAGCCAGCGCGCCCTGCTCGACCGCTACACCGCCGCCTTTGAAAGCACGGACCTCGCTGCCCTGTTGAAGCTGCTCGCCGATGACGTGGTCCTGGAGATGCCGCCGTACGCGACGTGGTTCGCGGGCCGCGCGACGATCGGGCGCTTTCTCGCGCAGCGGTCGTTTGACCCTGCCGCCAAATTTGACAACGCCGACAAATTCCGGCTCGTCACCACCGCCGCCAACGGCCAGCTCGCGGTCGCGGTGTACCTGCGCGACGAGGACGCGCTTCACCGGGCCCACATGGTGCAGGTGCTCAGCTTCGCCGCCGGCCGGATCTCCAGGATCGTCGCCTTCCTCGACCCCGGGCTGTTCCCGCTGTTCGGCCTGCCGCAGGTCTGCCCTGTTACCGTGGGCGGACCGCCGGCGGCGCGGCGCTGACAGCCAGCCAGGGGCGCGCGGTCGCCGCCCCCGCGCGCGGGGGCCACAATGGGGACAGGGCGGGGTTTGGAGGTGGTCGAATCAGCGGGGAAACGATGCCATCGACCGAGATGGCCTGGGAGTACGCGCCAGCGCCCGAGTCACGCGAGCTGGTGAGGATAGCGCCCGAGTACGGCCTGTTCGTGGATGGGACGTTCGTGCCTGCGGCGGGCGGGCACACCTTCACGACCGTTAACCCCGCGTCGGAGGAACCGCTCGCCGAGGTGGCCGCGGCCAGCCCGGCTGACGTCGATCGCGCGGTGAGGTCAGCCCGCGGCGCCTTCGATGACGTGTGGCGCCGGATGCCGGGCAGCGTGCGGGCGAAGTACCTCTACCGGATCGCGCGGATCCTGCAGGAGCGGGCGCGCGAGTTCGCGGTGCTCGAGAGCCTGGACAACGGCAAGCCGATCAGGGAATCCCGCGATGTCGACGTGCCGCTCGCCGCGGCGCACTTCTTCTATCACGCTGGATGGGCCGACAAGCTCGAGCATGCGGGATTCGGCCCGGCGCCGCGCCCGCTCGGGGTCGCGGGCCAAGTGATCCCGTGGAACTTCCCGTTGCTGATGGCCGCGTGGAAGCTCGCGCCGGCGCTCGCGGCGGGCAACACCTGCGTGCTGAAGCCCGCGGAGACCACGCCGCTGTCCGCGTTGCTGCTTGCGGAGGTCTGCCAGCAGGCCGAACTGCCGCCGGGCGTCGTGAACATCGTCACAGGCGCCGGCGAAACGGGGGCGGCTCTTGTCGATCACCCCGGGGTGGCCAAGGTGGCTTTCACCGGCTCGACGGAGGTGGGCAAGAAGATCAGGCAGGCAGTCGCGGGCACGGGAAAGAAGCTCACCCTGGAACTCGGCGGGAAGGCGGCAAACGTGGTCTTTGACGACGCGCCGCTTGACCAGGCCGTCGAGGGCATCATCAACGGCATCTTCTTCAACCAGGGTCACGTCTGCTGCGCGGGTTCGCGGCTGCTCGTGCAGGAGTCGGTGGCCGGCCCGGTGGTCGAGCGGCTCAAACGGCGGATGGCGACGCTGCGGCTCGGCGACCCCCTCGACAAGAACACCGACATCGGTGCGATCAACTCCAGGCAGCAGCTCGACAAGATCACGGAGTTGTCGCAGGCGGGCGAGGCTCAGGGCGCCGGGCGCTGGTCGCCGCCGTGCCAGCTGCCCGAGCGCGGCTACTGGTTCGCGCCAACCGTGTTCACCGGCGTCAGCCAGTCGCACCGGATCGCGCGTGAGGAGATCTTCGGCCCGGTCCTTTCCGTGCTCACGTTCCGCACCCCAGACGAGGCTGTCATCAAGGCCAACAACACGCCCTATGGGCTGTCCGCCGGCGTGTGGACAGAAAAGGGCAGCCGGATTCTGTGGATGGCGCAGCGCCTGCGCGCGGGCGTCGTGTGGGCCAATACGTTCAACAGGTTCGATCCGGCGAGCCCGTTTGGCGGCTATCGTGAGTCCGGTTTCGGCCGCGAGGGCGGTCGGCACGGGCTGGAGGCATACCTCGATGTTTGACGGTAATAAGAATCCTCCTCCCGAACGGCTAACGCTGCCTGTCGCGCCAGGGACGTGCGGACAGCGGCCTCGGCGCGGAAATGTGTGACGGCGACGCGGGTGCTCAGACCCCGGTTCCCAACGGACCTGCTCCGGGCAGTCGCACTCGGCTCGATGTGCGAAAGACCTACAAGCTGTTCATCGGCGGCGCGTTCCCCCGCTCAGAGTCGGGACGGTCCTACCCGGTGACCAGCCAGGCTGGGGCACTGCTGGCCCGCGCCGCCCAGGCATCGCGCAAGGACGCCAGAGATGCCGTCGTCGCGGCTCGCTCCGCCCTGCGCGGTTGGCAAAGTGCGACCGCGTACAACCGCGGGCAGGTGCTCTACCGGGTGGCTGAAATCCTGGAAGGGCGGGCGGCGCAGTTCGCCGAGGAGGTCGCTGCCTGTGAAGGGCTGGGAGACGACGCGGCGCGCCGGTCGGTGGAAGCGGCGATCGACCGATGGGTGTGGTACGCCGGCTGGTCGGACAAGGTCGCGCAGGTGGCTGGCGCGGCCAATCCGGTAGCGGGCCCATACTTCAACTTCAGCGTGCCCGAGCCGACAGGCATCGTCGCCGTCATCGCGCCCGCCGCGTCCAGCCTGCTCGGCCTCGTCAGTGTCCTCGCACCTGTGATCGTCACGGGCAACACGGCGGTCGTGATCGCGAGTGAGATGCGGCCACTGCCCGCGGTCACGCTCACCGAGGTGATCGCCACCTCGGATGTGCCGCCCGGGGTGGTCAACGTGCTCACCGGCCGCACCGCGGAACTCGCGCCGGTGCTTGCCGGTCACATGGATGTGAACGCCATCGATGTGTGCGGCGTGCCGCCTGACCGCCGCACCGAGCTTGAGCGGCTGGCGGCGGAGAACGTCAAGCGCGTCTTCGCCCCGGCCGAGGAGCGGGACGAGGATTGGGAAAGGCCGCCAGGGCTGCGGCGGATGCTCGCCTTCCTCGAGACCAAGACAGTCTGGCATCCGATCGGGATCTAACCGATCGCGCCCGTCCTCAACAGACTCCAAAGCTGCTGGCCCGGGTGGCGATGGCCGCGATCAACGCGGTCAGATCTCGCCGAAGAGGCGGTCCCCGGCGTCGCCGAGGCCGGGGACGATGTAACCGCGGTGGTCCAGATGGTCATCGATCGCCGCTGTCACGACGCGAACAGGAAGCGGTTCGCCGGCGGGAAAAGCGGCGGCAAGCCTGTTGACTCCCTCCGGGGCGGCGATCAGGCAGATGGCGGTGACCGCGGCTGCGCCACGGTCGGCGAGCATGCCGACAACGGTCTGCAGCGTGCCACCGGTGGCGAGCATCGGGTCGAGCACAAAGACCTCCCGGCCGGTCAGGTCGGTCGGCAACCGGTCGGCGTAGGTCGAAGCAACCAGTGACTCCTCGTCTCTGACCAGCCCAACGAACCCGACATCGGCGGTCGGCATCAGCCGTGCCATGCCATCGAGCATTCCGATGCCTGCTCGCATAACCGGAACCACGAGCGGGACCGGCCGCGCCAGCTTGACGCCGCTGGCCGGGCCGAGTGGCGTCCGCACGGTTACGGCGTTGACGCGCACTTCGCGCGTGGCCTCGTAGGCAAGCAAGGTAACGAGTTCATCGGCGAGCCGACGGAAGGTCGGAGCCTCCGTCTCGGCGTCACGCAACGCGGTGAGCTTGTGCGCGATCAGTGGGTGGTCGAGGACGAGCGTACGCATGGTCGGTAGTGTCGCAGGTCTGCGAGCGGCGGCGCGACAGCTTCGAGCCTCCCCCCGGGCGGAGCATGTCCGCAGATCATTTGGGGACCGTGCGGCAGCGGTCCGCGCACGTGAGTCACGCCGGTCGGCCCAACGACATGCTCGCTGCCGGCTCAGAACAGCCCGCCTTGCTCCAGCAGACAATCGAGTATATGTTCGATTGTAGTGCTGCCTGCCTTCCCCCGGGTGGCTGCCGGAGCGGTAGCAGAGATGGCCGCGCGGCCCAGGGACACACCGGGGCCGGTGATCGACGCGGACGTGTTGGGAAGTGCGGGCGGTCGTGTGAACAGGTTGTATGGCGATCCCATCGACGTGTGGACGCACGAAGACGGTAGGCCGGCCAGGTTCGTTTGGCGAGGCAGGTTATACACGGTTCTTGCGATACTGGATCACTCCGTGGTGAGCCGTGAATGGTGGCGCGAGCGGAGCCCGGACCCGAGCGTCCCCGCCGACAGGGAGTTCTGGCGAGTTCAGGCGTCTCCTGGCAGGGATGCGCCACGCGGCATCTACGAGCTGCGGCACGATGTGGCCGTGAGCGACTGGCTTCTCTCGCGTGCATGGGATTGAGTCGGCTTGCTCGTGGGCCATTCATGCGCGCCCGCAGGCCGCCTCCGGGCGGTGACGACGGCAGCTGGGACAATGGGTGGTGTCGGCGCGCGACGACGGCACCTGGGACAATGGGTCCTGTCGGCGCGCGCGTCGCCGGTGCCGCGGTCTTGAGCGCAGATCACTGGGACGGATATGACGGCCAAGGACTGGCACGCCTGGCATGACCAATATGACGATCCGGGGTCCAACCTTTCACAGCGGCTGGCCGTCGTGCAGCGCAGGATCCAGCACGCTCTCGACTCGTGCCCGCCCGGACCGCTGCGGGTGGTGAGCATATGTGCTGGTCAGGCGCGTGACCTGCTCGGAGTGCTGGCGACGCACCCACGCGCTCGGGATGTGACGGCACGGCTGGTCGAACTGGATCCGCGCAATGCCGCGTCAGCCATGCAGGGTGTCGTGGCGAGCGGGCTGCGCGGAATCGAGGTGGTGGTGGGCGACGCCGCGTTGACCGACCACTACGCCGACGCGGTTCCCGCAGATCTTGTGTTGGCGTGCGGGCTGTTCGGTAACATCACCGACGCCGATATTGAGCGGACCATCGGTTACTTCCCTGCGCTGTGCCAGCGAGACGGAACCGTGCTCTGGACGCGCCATCGCCATGCGCCCGACGCGGTGCCCATGATGTGCCGATGGTTTGGGCAGCGCGGTTTCGAGTTGGCGTTCGTCACCGATCCCGGCATGGCCTTCGGCGTCGGCGCGCACCGCTTCACCGGCGTGCCACAGCCGCTCGAGACGGGACGCCGGATGTTCACGTTCATTGGCCGCGAGCGGTTGCGCCAACTCGGGCTCTCCAGCTCGTGAGCGGGCCCGGGGCGGGCGAGCGGGCCTGGTCGGCGCTCCGCAACTGACGGAATTCGTCCTTTGTACTCTGGAGCGTTGCTTGGCGGCCCGAAATGATGGCCACCAGCAACGCTCCAGAGTACAAAGCTGCACAGCCCAGAGTCACCGACAGCCAGGCTCAAGGGAGCGCCGGGAACCTTCAGTCTGCGCGCGCCAGCGGGGTCCGCCAGTTGACTGTTGGGCGCAGCGCTTCGGCTCGCACCCGGTGCGCGTACCGTTTAGTGATCTCAAGGAGCGATTCGATCAGCGTGTCTGACAGCAGGTGCGGCGTCAGCCCGAGCTCCATCAACGCGGTGTGCGCGACCTTGTAATAGTGCTCGTCGGCCTCCACCCGCGGGTTGTCCAGGTGCTCGATCTTCACCGGCTCTGGACAGCACTTGGCGACGGTGTCGGCGATGTCGGAGACCGACAGCCATTCGGTGATCTGGTTGAAGACGCGGAACTCGCCGGCTTCGGCAGGATTCTCACATGCCAGCTGGATGCACCGAACGGTGTCCCTGATGTCGATGATCCCTCTGGTCTGGCCGCCCTTGCCGTAGACGGTGAGCGGGTGGCCGAGGACCGCCTGGATGCAGAACCTGTTCAGCACCGTGCCGAACACCGCGTCGTAGTCGAATCGAGTCGCGAGCCGGTCATCCATCGCGGTCTGTGGCGTCTGCTGCCCGTACACCACGCCCTGGTTCAGGTCCGTTGCGCGCAGGCCCCAGATCCGGCAGGCGAACTCGATGTTGTGGCTGTCGTGCACCTTGGTCAGGTGGTAGAACGAGCCGGGCCGTTTCGGGTAGAGCACCCGGTCCCTGCGGCCTTTGTGCTCAACCTCCAGCCAGCCTTCCTCGATGTCGATGTTGGGCGTGCCGTACTCACCCATGGTGCCGAGTTTGACCAGGTGAATGTCCCGGTCGGTCTCTGCGATCGCGTAAAGCAGGTTCAGGTTGCCGACCACGTTGTTGATCTGCGTGTAGACCGCGTGCTTCCGGTCGATCATCGAGTACGGCGCGGCCCGCTGCTCCGCGTAGTGTACGACGGCGTCCGGATGGTAGTCGCTGATGATGTGATAGGTAAAGTCGGCGTCTGTGAGATCGCCCACGTAGCACTTGATGTCTTCGCCGGTGAGTTCGCGCCAGGCCGTGACACGTGTGCGCAGCGTTTCAATGGGAACCAAGCTCTCCACGCCAAGCTCATGGTCATACTGCCTGCGGGCGAAGTTGTCCGCCACCGCCACGTTGTGACCGGCGTGCGACAGGTGCAGTGCAGTCGGCCAACCGAGGTAGCCGTCACCACCCAACACCAAGATCTTCATGAACCAGCTCCTTCACTTCCTGCGGTCAGTTCAGTCCTCGCGTCCAGGTTGATCCGCTATCGTCGGTCATCACGACCCGTAAGCTGAGGTAGCCATGGCATTTGCGTTGCGCAGAATAACCAAGGCAGTACGCGCTTTGGGCATAGTCCGGGCAGTGTACCGGTACGGCGTCCGCACAGTCGGTAGACGGTTCACCCGGTTTGCCTTCGGCTCGGCGATGGCGCTTGCCGCGAGCGAGTTCACCCTCCTCACCTGCCTTGGCGTGGCGCATCTGTGGCCGACGGTATCGGCCGTCATCGCCTGGTTCGCCGGTGCGGCCACGAGTTACGTCCTCAGCCGCTGGGCTTGGGAACGCAGAGGCAGGCCGCATCTGCTTAAGGAGACGCTTCCGTTCTGGCTCATCGCTGCGGGTACCATCCTGGTCCTTTCTTCGGCGACAAGCCTGGCGCACCACTTCGCGCTCTCGCTCGGCCTTCGCCCAATCCCACGGCTTGCTTTCGTCGGGGGTGCCTATCTGGTGGCAAACGCAGGGACGTTCCTGACGAGATTTATGATCTTCCACTACGTTCTCTTCGCCGACCGTCGCTCGACCGACTCCGCGGGCGCGTCACTGGTTGGGGGCCGGGTGTCCGCCCCGCCGAGACGGTCCGGGTCAGTCCCGTCGGCTCGAACCGGGTCAGCCCGGTCGGCGCGCACCGGGTCGGTGCCGTCGAGGGCGTCAGCTTTGCCGAGAAGCCCAGCGTCAGCCGAGGCCGCATCGGTCGGCGCCCCGCGTCCCGCGTCGCGCGAGGCGCCTGCGGGCGACGGTCCGCGCGCGGCCTCCGCCGCGCGATAACGCTCCCGCCACCAAGTGCCGACGATGACACCCGCGAAGCGGAGCCCGTAGAGCACGTTGTGCCCTTTCTTGCTTTGCCCGACCCGCCTTCTGCGGATGGTCGCGGGCCGCTCAGCGACACGGAAGCCGCGAGCGATCACGCTGATGAGCAGCTCGGCCGACTGGTACTGGGGTTGACGGAGCCGCAGAGCCGCGGTCACGTCGGCGCGCATCGCCCGCATCCCGAACGATGGGTCGGTGACGCGCTGGCCGGCCAGCACACTGATGGCGGCGGCGAACACCCGCACGCCGAGCTTGCGAACCGGGTCCTTGGTCTCCTCGCTGCCGAGCTTTCGTGATCCGGTGACGAAGTCCGCCTCGCCTGCGAGCACCGGCTGGAGCAGACTCTCCGCGTCGGCCGGGTCGTACTGGCCGTCTGCGTCGGTGGTCACGATGTAGCTGGCGCCGCCTTCGCGCGCGAGCCGGTAACCGAGCCGCAGCGCGGCGCCCTGGCCCCGATTGACCGGCACGTCGCAGACGAGCGCGCCGTGTTCCCTAGCCTCGCTGGCGGTTCCGTCGGCGGCGCCGTCGACCACCACGGTGGCCGCGGTGGCGAGGCCGCAAATTCGCGCCGGGAGCGCGTCAATCACCGGCCCGATCGCGCCTTCCTCGTTATAGGCCGCGATCACGATCGCGACCGGCGGGAGTTGCCGCGCGCGATCACCGTACTCAGCGTGGAACGCGCTGACCGCGGCGTTGTCGATCGACTGGTCGCCCGGGCCCAGGCTGGTCACTTGGCTGCCTCCGCTCCGCTGGTCTGCCCTGCCGGTGTGCCGTCTCCGTTTCGAGCGGGCCGAACCGCCCCACCGGCCCCGGCCGCCCCAGCGGCGGCCCCAGGTGCCTGAGCGGGTTCGTCGGCCGACGCCGCAAACTCTGGCCACACCGTTGCCAGGCCGGATTCGAGGTTGTGGGCCGGTCGGTAGCCGAGTGCCCTGGCCGCGGAGATGTCCACGAGCACGGCGGGCATCTCACCGGGCTTGGGCGGCACGTGGCGGACAGGGATCTGCGCGCCCGTGACCCGCCGTGCCGCCGCTACCAGGTCGTTGACAGTGTCGGAGTGACCCGACGCGACGATGAGCGGACCCTTGTGGCCGGCGCGCCACGCTGTCAGCAGGCCCTGAACCAGGTCGTCCACGTGTATCAGGTCCCGCAACTGAGCGCCGTCGCCGTAGACGTCCACCCCGGTTCCCGACCGCGCCGCTCGCATCAGCCGTGGCACGAAGCTGTCCTTGGCGGCCATCCCCGGCCCGTAGACGTTGGAGAACCGCAGCGAGCACGCGTTGATCCCGTATGCCGCCGCGTAACAGCTCAGCAGCATCTCGGCGGCGGCCTTGGTGGCGCCGTAGGGGGTCATCGGCCGCAGCGGCGTCTGCTCGGTGATGACGTTATGGCCGACATCGCCGGCGACCGCGTTGGTGGATGCGAACAAAAAGGTTCCGGCCTCGTTCTCGCGGGCGAGTTCGAGCAGCCTCGCGGTCACCGCGACGTTGACCTCGTAGGTGCCGGCCGGGTCTTTGACCGAACGAAGCACAGAGGTGAGCGCGGCAAGGTGGACAACCGCGTCGATCCTTCGACCCAGAGCCTGCGCGGCGATGTCGGGGTCTCGCAGATCACCAAGGACGGTGCGAACGCCGCCGTCGACCACGCCGCCGGGGAAGGGTTGCTTGTCCGCGACCGTGACGTCGGCCCCGCCTTGGATCAACGCCCGTACGACCCTGCGTCCGATGAAACCGGCGCCGCCGGTCACCAGAACGCGGGATGAGCCTGGATCCGCCATGCACGCTCCAATCGCCAAAGTCACATTTCCTCGGGTCCGGGTACCGCCATCGACTGCCAGGCAGGGTGCTTACCTGTCGGCAGAAAGGTGAACGTCCGGCGGCGGTGGGCCGGAGACGATCCATGCCGCGGCTCGCAACAAGAGGCTCGCAGACAGGGACTGTCCTGCGGACGGCGGCCGCACGATACGCGCTGCGATGAGCGGGCATTCCCGGTATCGCCTGCGTCGCAACTGTGCGAAACTCCAGTCCGGCGGCGAACTAGGGCACTCTACCGCAGCTCACAAGCGCGCGGGGCTGCTCGCTCCTTCCGCCGCCGCGGCGGTGAAATCAAGCCGTATGTGTCATGCTGGGCTACGGCGGGATCAGCGGAGGAACCCGGTGCGAGTCCGGGGCTGTCGCGCAACTGTGACCGGGAAGCGACCCCCAGCGATGCCACTGCCGCACGGCGGCGGGAAGGCAGGGGTGAGCGTCGATCCGGAAGCCAGGAGACTCCAGCCGCCATGCAGAGGCCAGCCACCTTCGGGCGCGGCACCCGGGGAAGGACGCGATGGCATGCCTGACGCGGCACTGACGACCGGCTCGGCCGGAGCATCAGCGCCCGCTGGCGCCGAACCGACGGTCGCCGCCAGGGCGCAATATCCGTTCAGTGCCGTGGTGGGGATGGCCGATCTGAAGCTCGCGCTGCTGCTCAACGCGGTCTCTCCCGCGGTCGGCGGTGTGCTGGTGCGTGGTGAGAAGGGGACCGCGAAATCCACGGTCGTGCGCGGCCTGGCCGAACTGCTCCCAGCGATAGGCGTCATCGACGGATGCCGGTTCGCCTGCGATCCGCTGTCCCCAGACCCGGGATGCCCGGATGGCCCGCACGGCCACGGCGCGCAGGCCCGCAAGCGCCCGGCCAGGCTCGCCGAGCTGCCCGTGGGCGCGACCGAGGACCGCCTGGTCGGCTCGCTGGACATTGAGCGCGCGCTGACCGAGGGCGTCACGGCTTTCGAGCCCGGAGTGCTTGCCGCGGCCCACCGCGGCGTGCTTTACGTGGACGAGGTCAACTTGCTCCACGATCACCTCGTCGACCTGCTGCTTGACGCGGCCGCCCTCGGCACCTGCTATGTCGAGCGGGAGGGCGTGTCGGTTACGCACGCCGCAAGTTTTCTGCTCGTGGGAACGATGAACCCGGAAGAGGGCGAGCTTCGTCCCCAGCTTCTCGACCGGTTCGGGCTCACGGTACAGGTCACCGCGACGCGCGATCCGGCAGAGCGCGCGGAGGTGGTGCGGCGGCGGCTGGCGTACGAGGCCGGCCCTCCCGCCTTCGCCCGGTGCTGGTTGACCGATACCGAACGGCTCGCGCGCCAGATCTTCGATGCCCGAATGCGGCTTGCGAACGTTCGGTTGCCCGATCCGGTGCTGCGCCAGATCTGCGCGGTGTGCGGCGGGTTTGGCGTGGACGGCCTGCGCGCGGACTTGGTCACGGCGCGCGCGGCCATGGCGCTTGCTGCGTGGCACGGCCGCGACGAGGTGAACGTGGACGACGTCAGGCAGGCGGCGAGGCTCGCGCTGCCGCACCGCCGGCGCAGGGACCCGTTCGACGCGCCTGGCCTTGACGAGGACGCGCTCGAAGAGGCGTTGCGCAAGGCGGCAGCCGACGACGAGCCTGACGACGATCCCGGCGGTGGCGGCGGGAAATCCGCTCGTGACCAGCCTGGCCAGGCGCCACGCCGGGCGCCATGGGCCGACGGCCCTGCGGTGGCACAGTCACCTGATGGATCGGATGGTGCGGCGCCGGGATCAGATGGTGCGGCGCGAGGACGCGACGGCGCGGAACCTGGACCGGCCGCGCAGCCCGGCGAGGACGCTCAGATGCGCGTCCGTCATTCGCAGGCGCCCGCCTCGCCTGGCACGATCGCGGCGCCAGGCGCGCCGTTCAGGCCGCCTGTCTTTACGGTCGCAGGTGTGGGCGCCGGCGCTCCGGGTCGCCGCAGCGCGGCACGCATTCCTCAAGGCCGGCTGACCGGCGCGCGGCTGCCGAGCGGCAGGGTCGGCGCTGTGCATCTGCCCGCCACGTTGCGCGCCGCCGCGCCGCATCAGCGGGCCAGGGGGTGGCGACCCGCCGATGGTCAGGCGCTGCGGCTCGCGCGCTCGGACCTTCGCGAGGCCGTCCGCCAGGGCCGGGAAGGCAACCTGGTGCTGTTCGCCGTGGACGCGAGCGGCTCGATGGCCGCAAGGCAGCGCATGCGCGCCGTGAAGGGCGCCGTGCTGTCCCTGCTCGTCGATGCCTACCAGCGCAGAGACAAGGTGGGAATGATCAGCTTTCGTGGCGAGGCGGCTGATCTCCTGCTGCCCGCCACCTCGTCGGTGCAGGCCGCGGCTCGACGGCTCGCCGACCTGCCCGCCGGTGGCCGCACGCCGCTCGCCGCTGGCCTGCTGCGAGCGCGCGACGTGCTCGCGGCCGAGCGGCTGCGTGACCCTGACCGCCGCCCGCTGCTCGTCGTGGTCACCGACGGCCGAGCCACCTATGGCGAGCCTGGCTCGGTCACCCGCGCGGCGGCGCTGCTGCGCGGGGTGGCGAGCATCGTGGTGGACTGCGAGGCGGGACCCGTGCGGCTCGGGCTGGCCGGCGGGCTCGCCGCCGCGCTTGGCGGTGAGCTGATCCGGCTTGAGCAGCTTGCCGCCGCGCCGCTGGTCCGAACGGTCCGCGCGGCGAGGCGGAGGGCAGCCTGATGCCGCAGGGAAAGCCGGCGCACGTGCCCGCCGATGGACTCACGACCCGCCAGCGCAGGAACCGGCCGCTGGTGATCGTCCACACCGGGCCAGGCAAGGGGAAGAGCACGGCGGCCTTCGGGCTCGCCCTGCGCGCCTGGAGCCAAGGCTGGCCGGTCGGTGTGTTCCAGTTCGTCAAGTCGGCGAAATGGCGGGTTGGCGAGGAGCGGGCGCTGCGGGCTCTCGGTGAGGCAACAGCCGGGGGCACGGTCAGCTGGCACAAGATGGGGGAGGGCTGGTCCTGGATCCAGCGAGACTCCGCTGGTCAAAGCGGTGAGGATCAGGGGGGCGACCACGCGCGCCGCGCCGCCGAGGGATGGGCGCAGATATGCCGCGACCTGGCCGCGCAGACGTACCGGCTGTACGTCCTCGATGAGTTCACCTATCCGATCACGTGGGGCTGGGTGGACGTCGAGGAGGTCATTGCGGCGCTGGCCGCGCGGCCGGGCCAGCAGCATGTGGTGATCACCGGCCGGGGCGCGCACCCGCGCCTTGTCGCGTTCGCCGACCTGGTCACCGAGATGACCAAGATCAAACACCCGATGGATTCAGGGCAGAAGGGTCAAAAGGGCATCGAGTGGTGAGGATCCCGAGGCTTGTCGTGGCTGCTCCCGCGTCCGGGTGCGGCAAGACGACCGTGGCAACCGGCCTGATGGCCGCGCTGCGCGCCCGGGGTGTGGCCGTGTCCGGCCACAAGGTGGGCCCGGATTACATCGACCCCGGTTACCACGCCCTCGCCACCGGCCGGGTCGGCCGCAATCTCGATCCGTTCTTGTGCGGTGAAGAGCTGATCGGCCCGTTGTTCGCCCACGGCGCGGCCGGTTCGCGCATTGCCGTCGTCGAAGGGGTCATGGGCCTGTTCGATGGGGTCGCCGACGCCGCGGGCCTCGGCGTCAGCCCGGACTACGCCTCGACCGCGCACGTCGCCCGGCTGCTGCGAGCCCCGGTGGTCCTCGTTGTCGACGCCGCTGCCGTGGGCCGGTCGGTCGCCGCTTTGGTCTGCGGGTTCACCGGGTTCGATCCGCGGCTGCGGGTTGCCGGTGTGATCTTCAACCGAGTCGGGTCGCAGCGCCACGAACGGGTGCTGAGACAGGCTCTCGCCCCCCTCGGCGTCGGCGTGTTCGGCGCGATCGGCAGAACCGACGCCGCGGTCACGCCGTCGCGCCATCTGGGCCTGGTGCCTGTCGCCGAGCGGCGCGTCGCCGCGCAGCGGGCGATCAGCCGACTGGCCGGCCTTATCGCTTCCTCGTGTGACCTGGACGGCTTGCGGGCTGTCGCGGAAACAGCGCCGCCGCTGGCCGCCCAGGCGTGGGATCCCGCGATGGCACTCGCGGCGCGCGTGAGCCGTTCGGAATCATGCTTGTCTACGCCGCGCTCGTCTGGTGCACCGGACGTACGGCCTGTGCCCGGCGGCCAGCCTGTCGTCGCGGTGGCCGAGGGTCCCGCGTTTACTTTCAGCTACACCGAGCACGCGGAGCTGCTCCAGGCGGCGGGCGCGCAACTGGCCCGCTTTGATCCACTCAGCGACGAGGCTCTCCCGGACGGGACCGCCGGGCTGATCATCGGCGGTGGATTCCCCGAGGTGTACGCGTCGCAGTTGTCGGCGAACGTGCCGCTCAGGCGCGAGGTCTGCGCGCTGGCCACGCGCGGCGCGCCGGTCGTTGCCGAATGCGCGGGCCTGCTCTACCTTGCGCGCACCCTGGACGGCCTGCCGATGTGCGACGTCATCGGGGCGAGCGCGCGCATGACAAGCACGCTCACGCTCGGCTACCGGACGGGCGCGGCGGCTTCAGACTCCGCGCTGGCCCGTGCGGGCGAGCCGGTGCGCGGGCATGAGTTCCACCGGACTGTGGCTGACCCCGAGCGCGGCCCGCGGCCGGCGTGGCGGCTTAGCCACGGCGGCCCCGCGGGCGGCGAACGCGCTGAGGGTTTTGTGCTCGGCAACGTGCTCGCGTCCTACCTGCACACGCACTGGGCGCGCTCGCCCTGCTTCGCAACCCGCTTCACCGCCGCGTGCCGTGCGCGGTCAGCGATCGGAGCAGTGCGATGACGGCGAGCAGGCTGATCGGCGTCGGCGTCGGTCCTGGCGACCCCGAGCTGATCACCGTCAAGGCGGTGCGGGTGCTTGCCGAGGCGGGCCTCGTGCTGGTTCCGGTCTTGGCAGGCGCCAGCCCCGCCGAACCTGGCCGTGCGGAGGCGACCGTTCGTGCCCACATCGACGGGGCTGCAATCCGCAGGGTCCCGTTCGCCTTGACCGACCGCGGCGGTGTCACGCCAGTGCGCCGCGCGGCGTGGGACCGAGCGGCTCGGGAGGTTGCGGCCGCGTTCTGCTCAGGAACTCCCACCGTCGCCTTCGCTACGATCGGCGACCCGAACATCTACTCCACCTTCAGTTACCTGGCCCAAGCCGTGCGGGAACTGGTTCCCGGGGTGATCGTGGCGACCGTGCCGGGCATCACCGCCATGCAGGATCTCGCCGCCCGAGCCGCGACCGTGCTCACCGAAGGCGGTGAGTCGCTCGCCCTGCTGCCGCTGGCCGCCCACGGCGACGCCGTCCCTTCGCATGCGGCACTGCGCGACGCGCTCGCCCGCCACGACACGGTCGTGGCGTACAAGCTCGGCGCCGCGGCGGGAAATCCCGCCGACGGCTTCACCGCATTGCTCGCCGCGCTGGACGATGCCGGGCGACTCGGCGACGCCGTCTACGGCGCGCGCCTCGGCCTGCCAGGCCAGGACATCCGGATGGCACGCGAGCTGCGCGGAACCGAGAGCGTGCCCTACCTGTCCACCCTGATCGCACCGGGCCGGCGCGACGGCATCGGGAGCAAGCTGCGATGACCGGGCGCGACGACGCAGCGGTGAGCGGCGCGAGCGTGACCTTCATCGGTGCCGGTCCCGGCGCGGCTGACCTGCTCACCGTGCGCGGTGCCGCGGCGATCAAAGCGGCCGACCTGATCATCTGGGCCTCGAGCCTGGTTCACCCCGACGTCCTGCGCTACGCGCGTGACGGCGCAGAAGTCATCGACTCGGCCAAGCTCTCGATGGAGGACGTGCTCGTTCACTATGAGCGGGCTGCGCTCGAGGGGCTGCGGGTCGCCCGCGTCCACTCGGGCGACCCGTCGCTGTGGGGCGCCATGCAGGAGCAGCTTGACCGTTGCGACGCTCTTGGGCTGCGGACCGAGGTCGTGCCCGGAGTTTCCAGCTTCACGGCCGCCGCCGCGAGGATCGGCAGGGAGCTGACCATCCCGGAAGTCGCGCAGTCGGTGATCCTCACCCGCCTGCAGGGTGGCAAGACCCCGATGCCCCCGGGCGAGCACGTGGCCGCGTTCGCCCGTCACGGCACGACAATGGCGGTGTTCCTGTCCGCCGCGCGATCGCGGCAGCTCCAGGCCGAACTGCTTGCCGGTGGTTACCCCCCTGACACGCCCTGTGTGGTTGCTCACCAGGTCAGCTGGCCGGAGGAGCTGATTGCGCGCTGCAGGCTGGACGAGCTTGCCGACACGATCAGGGCGCACAAACTCTGGAAGCACACGCTCGTTCTGGTCGGCCCGTCGCTTGCGGCGGGCGGGACCCGATCGCAGCTGTACCATCCGGGGCACTTCCATGGCCATCGCAGGGCGGATCCAGCCGCGCGGCGCGGAATGCGCGCGGGCCGCGCGGGTGGTGGCGCAGATGTGGGCCCGCCGTGAGCGATCCCGCCGATCTGCGCGAACCGGACCTGCCCAGAACCGCGAAGGTTCGCCGAGGCGCGCTGCGCACGGGCTGGACCACCGGCGCGTGCGCGGCGGCAGCGGCGAAGGCCGCTGCGACGGCCCTGGTCACGCAACGGCCGCAGAGGTCGGTGGAGATCGGGTTGCCGTCTGGACGGCGCGTCGCCTTCGCCGTGGACGCGTGCGAATGCCGGCCGGCGTGGGCGGAGGCGGTGGTGGTCAAGGACGCTGGTGACGATCCGGATGTCACCCACGGCGCCCACCTCACCGCGACGGTCAGCTGGGCAGCTCATCCCGGCGTGGAACTCGATGGCGGAGTGGGCGTTGGGGTCGTCACCAAGCCGGGACTCGGTTTGGAGATCGGCGGGCCAGCGATCAACCCGGTGCCCAGAATGATGATCATCCAAGCCGTCGGGGAGGCGGCCGACCCCGCCCGCCGTGGGCTGCGCGTTGTCATATCCGTGCCGGAAGGCGAACGAATGGCGCGCAAAACGACCAACGCGCGGCTCGGCATCATCGGAGGAATCTCGATTCTCGGCACGACCGGGATCGTCCGGCCGTTTTCCACCGCCTCATGGCGGGCCAGCGTGGAGCAGGCGGTCGCGGTACTGGCCGCCCAGGGCGGCGAGGTGCTCGTGCTGTGCACCGGGGGCAGGACAGAGAAGGGCGCGATGGCGCTGCTGCCTGAACTGCCCGAGGCGTGTTTCGTCGAGGTCGGCGACTTCACCGGCGCCGCGTTGCGCCAGGCGGCGCGAGGCGGCATCGCCCGGATCATCTTCGCCGGGATGGCCGGAAAGCTGAGCAAGCTCGCGGGGGGCGTGCTGATGACGCACTACACCCGCTCGAAGGTGCCGACCGCGCTGCTCGCCGACATAACTACCGCGGTCGGCGGCTCGGCGGAGCTCACCGCGCAGGTGGCCGAGGCGAACACGGCGCGTCACGCGCTGGAGATCTGGTCCGCCGCAGGCCAGGCCGAGGTCGCGGGGCAGGAACTTTGCCGCCGCACGGCCGACGTGCTCAGTCGGTTCTGCGCCGGGCTGGCGGAGGGTTACGCGCCCAGGATCGAGGTGATCATGGTGGACTTCGCCGGCCGCAACGTGATCGCCTCCTTTCCTCGGCGCACGGTTGGCCACGACAGCGGAGGTTCCGGCGGCGGCCGTCTCGACAGCGGCGTTTCCGGCGGCGACAGTTCCGGCGGCGGCGTTACCGGCGGCGGCAGTTCCGGCGGCGGCTGTGTCGCGCGCGGCCGGGCTGGCAAGGCTCGCGGGGAGGCGTCTTCATGATCCCTGCGATCACCGTCATCGGATGCGACGGCGGCCCGCTGCGAGACCCAGCGTTGGCGGCCCTCGCCGACGCGCGGTGCGTGGCGGGTGCGCGGCGCTGGCTGGCGGCGTATGAGTTGCCCGCCGGAGCGGACCGCATCGAGATCGGTGGCAATCCGCCCGCCAGCTGGCCCGGCAGCTCGTCCGCTAGCTCGCTGGGCAGCTCGTCCGCTAGCTCGCTGGGCGCCTTCGGCGCTGCCCTCAGCGCCATCGTGTCCCATCTGGGGCCGGTTGCCGTGCTGGCGTCGGGTGACCCGGGCTTTTTCGGGATCGTCCGGGCTTTCACCGAACGCGGCATCGCGCCCAGCGTTGTCCCTGCGCCCTCGTCCGTCGCGCTCGCGTTCGCCCGGCTTGGCTTGCCCTGGGACGATGCGCTGGTCCTTTCCGCGCATGGCCGCGACCCCCGGCCGGTGCTCGCCGCCGCGCTCGGCTGCGCCAAAGCCGCCATCCTGACCGCGCCGGGGCAATTCGCCGGGCCGCGCAGGTTCATTACGCCGCTTATCGAGGCGGGCCGGTTGGTCTATGTGGCGGAGCGGCTCGGCGCCCCAGATGAGCGCCTCACCCAGTTGCCTTTCGACGGCCGCGCGCCGGGCCGGCCCGAGCAGACGCCGGAATTCGCTGACCCGAACCTGGTGATCGCGCTCGATCCGAGCCCAGCGCCGGGCGCCTGCGGCGGCCCGCGCTGGATGGCCGGTCACCTCGGTGCCCCGGACGGCTGGGCGCTGGCGGAGGACGCGTTCGATCATCGAGACTCAATGATCACCAAGGCCGAGGTCCGTGCGCTGGTGCTGGCCCGGCTCGGCCCGGGGCCCGGCCGCACGATCTGGGATGTCGGGGCAGGCTCGGGATCGGTCGCCGTCGAGTGCGCACGCTTCGGCGCGCACGTGATCGCCGTCGAGTCCGACCCAGAACAATGCGCCCGCATCCGGGCGAACGCAGCGGCGCATCGCGTCCGCGTTGGCATCGCCGAGGGCCGCGCGCCCGGCGCGCTGCGCGGGCTGTTGGCAGCCGACGCCGTGTTCGTCGGCGGTGGCGACGACGCGGTTTTGGGCGCTGTCGCCGCGGCGGCGCCTGGGCGGATCGTGGCCGCCCTCGCCTCGGTGGACCGCATCCGCACGGTCCGCGACCTGCTGCGTGACCACGGTTATGTGGTGGCGGGGACGGCATTGCAGGCATCACGGCTTGCCCCGCTGCCCTGCGGCTCAGTGCGGCTTGCGGCCGCCAACCCCGTCTTCGTGCTGTGCGGAGACCGCCGGTGATCGGACTGGTGGCGGTGACCGCGGCTGGCCGCACGGCGGCTGAGCGGCTCGGCGCCGCGCTGCAGGCCAGCTTCCTTTACCCGGGCCCACCGCAGCGTGCGATCGCGCGTGGCTTCGCCGAGTGCGACCAGATCGTCTGCTTCCTCGCCGTCGGGGCAACGGTACGCCTGATCGCGCCGCTGCTGAGATCGAAGGCAGCAGATCCGGGCGTGGTGTGCGTGGACGAGGCGCTCAGGTTCGCGGTCCCCGTCGCGGGATCACACGCAGGCGGGGCCAACCAACTTGCCCAGCGGATCGCCGACATTCTGGGCGCGACAGCGGTGATCACCACGGGCAGCGATGCGCGAGGCGTGCCCGCGCTTGACGAGTTCGGCGCGGAGCTCGGATGGGTGGTCGCGCCCGGCAGCGATCTCGCCAAGGTCGGCGCGGCGGTGCTCTCCGGTGATCGGGTGACCCTCAGCATGGATCAAACCTGGCCGGTTCCTGCCCTGCCTGCGAACGTGGTCCGCACGGCTGCGCCAGAGCCCGGGGTGCCCGCGATCGTTGTCACCGACCGGCTGCTCTCGGCGGCGCCCGGTGGATCGCCGCCCTCGCCGCCCTCGGTGGCGCTACGTGGATCGCCGCCCGCGGTCATCTACCGGCCGCCCTCGCTCGTGCTCGGCGCAGGTGCGAGCCGAGGCGTCAGCTCGGTGGAAGTGGGCGATCTCATGGACGCGGCGCTCGCTGACGCGAAGCTCTCGCCGGACTCGGTATGCGGCGTGGCTACCGTGGACGTGAAAAAGGACGAGTACGGCCTTGTCCAGGCGGCGCGCGAGCGCGGATTGGCCGTGACAAGCTTCCCCCCACAGGATCTGGCCGCCGTTGCTGTTCCGAATCCAAGTGACGCCGTGCGCGCTGCGACAGGCACGCCAAGTGTGGCCGAGGCTGCCGCGCTGCTTGCCGCGGGCGACGGCGCCGCGTTGGCCGCGGCCAAACGCAAGAGCGCTCGCGCGACGGTGGCGATCGCGCGCCGCAGGCCACGGGGCAGGCTCGCGCTCGTCGGGCTCGGCCCGGGGGCCCGCGATCTGATGACCCCGCGCGCCGTCGCCGAGCTGCGGCGGGCAAGCGTCGTCGTGGGGCTGTCACAGTACCTGGACCAGGTGCGGGACCTGCTTCTGCCCGGCGCCCGCGTGCTCGCGAGCCACCTTGGCGCCGAGGAGGAGCGGGCCCGTACCGCCGCGGAGCAAGCGCTGGCCGGCGACGCGGTCGCGCTGGTGGGGTCCGGCGACGCGGGCGTCTATGCGATGGCGAGCCCGGTGCTTGAGCTGATCGACCGCTCGGTGGACGTCACCGGCGTGCCAGGGGTCACCGCCGCGCTCGCCGCCGCCGCCGCGCTCGGCGCGCCACTCGGGCACGATCACGCCTCAATTTCACTATCTGACCTGCACACCCCGTGGGAGGTCATCGAGCGAAGGATCAACGCGGCGGCGGATGCTGATTTCGTCGTCAGCTTCTACAACCCGCGAAGCCCTGCGCGCGGTGGGCACCTTGCCAAGGCTCTGGCGATTCTCGCCCCGCGCCGGCCGCCGGCGACACCCGTCGGCATGGTGGCCGACGCGTCACGACCTGGTGAGCGCGTAAGGCTCAGCACACTCGCCGACTTCGACCCCGGGGAAGCGGACATGCGTTCGCTGGTAATCGTCGGCTCGTCCAAGACCCACCTGGCGGCGGGCCGCATGGTGACCCCGCGTGGCTACCGGTGGGAGACGAGATGATCACCGTGACGGTGGCCTGCCGTGGCTGCGGCGCTTGCCTGCTGACCTGTCCCGAGCGCGCCATTCGTCCTGCCGCACGGCCGGGAGCCGGCCCGCTCGCCGTGCTCGCGGACCGCTGCACGGGGTGCGGTGAGTGCGTGGAGATCTGCCCCGCGGACGCGATCGCGTTCCCGGCAGCTCTGGAGGCGCGCAGTGATGGATGACCGAAGCGAGGTGCATCCGATCGAGGCAGAGTCGTTCCGTGTCCTGCGGTCACGGATTGATCTCAGTCACCTGGCGCCGCTCAGCCGCGCGGTCACCGAGCGCGTGATCCACGCGAGCGCTGACTTCGACTACGCCACCGATCTCGTCTGCGACGAAGAAGCTCTCGCCGCGGGCGTGGCCGCGCTCGCCGCTGGATCGCCGGTGACAGCCGACGTGGCCATGGTGGCCGTCGGCATAACGGGACGCGAGGTGCTCTGCAAGATCAGCGAGCCGCTCACCGTTCGGCTGTCCCGCACGATTGGGATTACCCGCTCCGCCGCCGCGGTCCGGCTGGCGTTCGGCGAAGCCGGGCCAGGCGCTGTCTGGGTGGTTGGCTGCGCGCCCACCGCGCTGACCGAGATCCTCAGCCGAGACGTACAGCCTGCGCTTGTCATCGGTCTGCCTGTCGGGTTCGTCGGGGCGGTCGAGGCGAAGGACGCCCTGCGCGCCAGCGGCTTGCCGGCGCTCACCAACGTCTCGGAAAAGGGCGGCTCCGCAGTCGCTGCGGCCGCGCTCAACGCGCTGCTTCGTGCCGTGCCCGAGGCAGCCCAACCGGGCGCGGGCCCGGCGGGCGCGGGCCGGGCGGGCGACCGCGAGCGGCGCACGGGCGCGGGGAAGCGCGCGGACAGCGCAGGCCAGCGCCGCCCAGACCCGGGAGCCGAGCGGTGAGGGACCGCACGTCACCGCCTCCCCTGCTGCTTGCCGGGCACGGCAGCGCGGATTCCGCCGGCGCCGCCGCGTTCCACGCCCTGCGAGCCAGGGTGGCCGATCTGCTCGCGGCGGAGTTGGTCGACGTTGCCGGGGGGTTCATCGAGCTGTCGGCGCCGCCGCTTTCCGCCGCTGTCGCCGCTCTGGCCAGGCTCGGTCACCGGCGCGTCGTCGCGGTTCCTGTGGTACTTAGCTCGGCCGGCCATGCGAAGGGCGACATCCCCGCGGCCCTCGCCGCGCAGCGGGAGCGCCATCCCGGGCTGTCCGTCGCGTACGGTCGCCCGCTCGGCCCACACCCCCAACTGATCAGCTTGCTCGCCGGCCGCGTCATCGACGCGGCCGGCGACTCCGGCCGCCATGACCGGGCACCCGCCGCCGTGCTCGTGGTCGGGCGCGGCTCGACTGACCCCGACGCCAATGCCGAGACGTGTAAGACAACGCGCCTGCTCTGGGAGACCCAGCGCCAGGCGGGTCCGCGGTTCGCTTTCGCCGAGACCGCGTTCGTGTCGCTCGCGCCTCCGGGCGTGGCAGACGGTCTGGAAAGGTGTCGCAAGCTCGGCGCGCGGCGCATCGTCGTGGCGCGCTACTTCCTGTTCCCTGGCGTGTTGCCGGACCGGGTCGCGGCGCAGGCCCGCGCCTACGCCGCCGCACACGGCGAACTGGACATCCGCTGCGCCGGTGTGCTCGGTGACTGCGACGAGATCGCCCAGCTTGTCGCCGAACGCTACCGTGAGGCGCTGGCCGGCGACATCAGAATGAACTGCGACATGTGTGTGTACCGTACGGCCCTGCCCGGCTTCGAGCACCGCGTCGGCGCGCCGCAGCGCCCGCATTATCATCCGGCCGAGCCTTCGACTGCCCGCTCCGCTCACCGCGATCGTGCGCACTGACGTGGCAGGGACTCGACCCGGCCGGCTGGTGGATCCCACCGCGACCGCTCAGCGGGCCGCGACCGCGCAGCGGGCCGCGACCGTCAATTCTGATCCTGAACGGCTGCGCGCGGCGCTCGCCGTCATGAGAGGTGGCACATGAGCCAGGCTCACCCGCATGAACCAGTGGATCTGCTTACCGACACCGTGGCCGCGATCATGCCGCCCGACCAGGCCGCGATGGCCGCAACCCGCGACCACCAGGCGCGGATGACCAAGCCTGCGGGCTCTCTCGGCGCGCTCGAGGAACTGTCAGTGCGGCTCGCGGGCCTTGCCGGGCATTGCCCGCCGCCGCTGCCAGAGCCCGCTGCTGTGGCCGTTTTCGCAGCCGACCACGGCGTGCACGCCCAGCGGGTGACCCCTTGGCCGCAGGAGGTCACGGCACAGATGGTCCGGAACTTCCTCGCCGGCGGTGCGGTCGTCAATGCCTTCGCCGCTCAGTGTGGCGCCCAGGTCGTCGTTGTTGACGTCGGCGTGAATGCGGAGCTTGAGCCCGGGCCGGGGCTGCTGTCGCGCAAGGTTGGGCGCGGCACCGCGGACTTCACCGCGGGACCCGCGATGAGCAGGGACGAGGCCGCGGCTGGTTTGCGGGTGGGCGTGCGGGTGGCGCGTGACCTTGTGGCCGCCGGGAACCGGTGCCTGATCACAGGAGACATGGGCATCGCGAACACCACGTCGTCCGCGGCGCTGGTCTGCGCGTTCACCGGCGCGGATCCTGTCCAGGCCACGGGGAGGGGCACCGGCGTGGACGACGCCACCTACGCGCGCAAGGTGGAGGTGGTGGCTGCGGCGCTCGCGCTGCATAAGCCCAACCGCTCCGATCCACTTGGGGTGCTGGCGGCGGTGGGCGGCTTCGAGCATGTCGCGCTCACCGGGTTCATCCTGGGCGCAGCGGCGCTGCGGGTTCCAGTGATTCTGGACGGCATGATCGCGGGTGCCGCGGCGCTTGCCGCTTGCGCGTTCGCGCCCGACGCTTGCGGAGCGTGCGTTGCTGGTCACCGCTCTGTGGAGCCCGGGCATCGCATTACCCTTGACCACCTGGGCTTGCAGCCGCTCATTGACCTTGGCTTGCGCCTCGGTGAGGGAACTGGGGCGCTGCTCGCGCTGCCATTGGTGGGCAGCGCGGTGCGCGCGGTGCGTGAGGTCGCCACGTTTGATGCTGCAGGGGTGACCGAGAAGAGCTGATAACGAATCTGCTAGACCTGAAACTAGGAATCCCATGGCCGCCACCGACGATGTGTTCAAGCCAGGCCCGCCTTCCGCACAGGATCGGACCGATGCGCCGTATCTGCTCGGGTTGCGGCTGGCCGGCCGCCGCGTGCTGGTCGTTGGTGGTGGCGCGGTCGCAGACCGCAGGGTTCCCGTGCTCGTGCGAGCGGGCGCGAACGTCGTCCTGATCTCGCCGGTTGTGACAGCGGGGTTGGAGAGTATGGCGGCCGCGGGTCATCTGCGGTGGGAGCGGCGGCGCTACGCGCTCGGCGACGTCGACGGCGCGTGGCTTGTGCAGACCTGTACCGACGATCCGGCTGTCAACGACGCGGTCGCCGCAGAATGCGAGGCGGCGCAGGTCTGGTGCGTGCGTGCCGATGACCGCGCGGCTTCGGCCGCATGGACCCCTGCATCTGGTCAGGCAGGTGATACCCACGTGGCCGTTCTCACTGGTGATCCGCGCCGATCGGCAGGGCTGCGCGACGCGATTGTCGGCAAGCTGCGCGATGGCACCCTTAGCGCCCGCAGCCACCGGAACTCAACCGCCCCCACCGACCCGGCAGATTCCGCTGCCTCCATCGACTCGGCCATCTTCACCGCATCTATCGCTTCTATAGCATCTTCCGCCTCCATAGACCCGGCGGTGTCTCAGGGTTCTGCCGCGTCGCCCGCTTCTGTCGCCCCGACTGCTTCTGCGGACACCACGACGTCCACAGACTCTGTCGGCTCTACCACCTCTGGCACATCGGGCCTGCCTGGCGTCGCGCTTGTGGGGGGCGGTCCAGGAGACCCGGGGCTGATTACTGTCCGTGGCATGCAATTGCTAGCTGAGGCAGACGTTGTCATCACCGACCGGCTAGCACCGCGCTCGCTGCTCGACGAACTCGCGCCCGACGTGGAGATAATCGACGCCTCAAAGATCCCCTACGGGCGAGCCATGGCGCAGGATCACATCAACGCAGCGCTGATCGAGAATGCCCTGGCGGGCCGCTTCGTCGTGCGGTTGAAGGGTGGCGACCCCTTCGTGTTCGGCCGGGGCGCGGAAGAGGTGCTCGCGTGCCTGCGCGCCGGGGTTCCAGTAACGGTGGTGCCTGGGGTAACGAGTGCGATCGCCGTCCCCGCGGCCGCATTCGTCCCTGTCACGCACCGTGGGCTCGCACGGCAGTTCCATGTGGTTTCGGCACACGTTGCGTCAGGCGACGAGCGGTCTACCGTGAATTGGGCACCGCTCGCCCAATCAAGTGGGACAATAGTCCTGCTCATGGCCGTTGAACGACTCGAAGCGATCGCGGACGCGCTAATTCGTCACGGTCGTGTTGCTACTACTCCCGTTACGGTCATTCAGGACGGTACCCTTCCGACGCAACAGACACTTACCGCCACGCTAGGTACGGTCGCTGACGAGGCGGCCGCGGCCGGTATCCGGCCACCCGCGGTCGTTGTAGTCGGGGAGGTCGTCAACATCGCGGCACAGATAGAAGAATTGCTGCCGGGGAGGCAGCGATGGATCGGAAAAGCGTGACAGCCGCCCCAGAAGCGGCGCGCGAGCCGGCCGTTGGGCACGCGGGCCTGCATCCGACCACGGAGTCGGTCCGCGACGCCGGCCGCGTCAACGCGCGCGAAATCGAGGAGGCGTTGCTCACTCTGCGTGAACGGATCGCTGCCGCGCCCCTGCTGCTCGACGCGCCAGGAGTGGCTCAGGCAAGGGCAGAGCGGAAGAAGCTGCTCTCCCAGATCGACGACTACCTTCTTCCCCGGCTGCATCGCCCGGCCGGGCCCATCCTCGTCGCGCTCGTCGGTTCCACGGGAGCCGGCAAGTCCACGCTTGTCAACAGCATCGTGGGGGAGCGGGTGAGCGCCACAGGCATCCGCCGTCCCACCACGAACAGCCCGGTGCTTGCGTGTCATCCCGGCGACGCGGAGTGGTTCGCGGAGAACCGGTTCCTGCCCACCTTGCCGCGCGTGCGCCAGGAGGGCCTTGCCCGCCCTGGCCGCGATGGGCTGCTGGTGATCGCCGCCTCCGCACGGATGCCGCAAGGGCTTGCCCTGCTCGACACGCCGGACATTGACTCGGTGGTGCGGGCGCATTACGAGTTCGCGCATCAGTTTCTCGATGCGTCTGACCTGTGGCTCTTCGTCACTACGGCGGCCAGGTACGCTGATGCGCCGGTGTGGGACCTGCTGCAGCATGCGAGGGAACGCGGCGCTGCGCTCGGGATCGTTCTCTCGCGTGTGCCAGAGACGGGGCACAACGAGCTTGTTGGCCACTTCTGCGCCATGCTCGATGCCAACGGTGTCAATCAGGCCGATCGGTTTGTGATCCCGGAGACCGTGGTTACCGACGGCATGCTTCCCGCTCAGGTTTTCGCGCCGGTGCGCAGTTGGCTGGAGGAGGCCGCAATGAGCGAGGATCGGCGGGTCGCAGTTCTCACCCAGACCATGTCGGGTGTCCTTGACACATTCCGCGCTCGCGTGCCGGAACTTGCGGCGCAGGTCGAGGCTCAGGTCGCGCTGCGGGCCGAACTGGCTGGCTTGGTCCGTGAGGTCTATGACACCACGCTCGCCGATCTTGATGACGCGACGAGGAACGGCTCACTGCTGCGGGGCGAGGTGCTCGCTCGCTGGCAGGATTTCGCCGGAACTGGCGAGTTGCTGCACACCCTTCAGATCCGTCACCCGCGCGGTCCCGGCCGTCAGCCAAGGAAGCGGCGAAGCTCGCTTCGCCTGCGCGCACTTGAGTCCGCATTGCGCTCGGGCCTGGAGTCGCTGATCGTTTCCCTCGGTGACCGCGCGGCCGAGAGGGCTGTTGCGCGGTGGCGCGAACATCCCGTCGGCGCGGGCCTGCTCGCGTCCCTTGATGGCATGAGCGAGTACGCACGCATCCGGGACGGCCAGCGCGACCGAATGATGGTGCTCGCAGAATCGTCGGCGAGCCTGGCCCGGCGCGCGGCGCAGGCCGTGAGCGGGTGGCAGGACGATGTGCTGCACCTGGTGCAGGCCGAGGGCGCCACCAAGCGTTCGGTTGCCCGCGTCGTCTCATTCGATGACGAGGCGCTCGCAGTTGTGCTCATGATCGATGTGCTCGGCTACGGCGGCGGTGCCGTGGGGGTCGACGGCAGTCGCGGGGCCGGCGCGGGCGACGCTGACGCGAGGCGCACTGACCAGGCAAACACTGACCAGGCAAACACTGACCACGAAAACAGTGGTCAGACAAGCACGGTGCCGCAACGTCTGCTCGACTCGCTTCTTGGCCCCGCGCCGCTGCGCGCCCTTGGTGTCAAGGTGCGTGCCGATCTCCGCAGTCGGCTCAGCCTGCTGTTCGAGGAGGAAGTGCTCCGGTTCGCTCAGCTCGCCGATGCCGCCGGTGTCCCGGACTCAGGTGCCGCAACTCAGCTCCACTACGCGGCGCGTGCTCTCGAGAGCGCGCGATGAGCCAGTACCATTTCGACGCACCGTTGGCCGGCCGGTCGAGCCTGTGGTCGCCAGTTCGGCCGGGGGCGCCGGTCGCGGTCTCCGCGACCTACCCTGCGTCGCGTGGCAGCCTTCCCGCTCGGCTGACCGCGCTCGCGCGCCTCATTCAGATCGGCTCGGCCCGCGTCGGGCCGGACGGGTTCGATCTCGCGTTGCTCCGTGAGGCGGAGGAGCTGCTCGCGCGGGCGGGTGAGCGGCTCAGGCTGTCCGCGGAGCATACCGTCGTGATCCTCGCAGGCGGGACGGGCAGCGGTAAGTCTGCGCTGTTCAACGCCCTGGCCGGGGCTGACCTCTCGCCCGTTGGCGTGACACGTCCAATGACGAGCGCGCCGCACGCCTGCGTTTGGCGCATGGATGGGGCCGGGCCGTTGCTCGACTGGCTGGGCGTGCCGCGAAGGTACCGTTACGGGCGAGCGAGCGCTCTTGACGGCGGTGAGGAATCACTGGCCGGCCTCGTCCTGCTAGATCTGCCGGATCACGATTCCGTGGTCGCAGGCAGCACAGCTCAGGTGGACCGGCTGGTTGCCCTCGCAGACTTGATGATCTGGGTACTCGATCCGCAGAAGTACGCCGACGCCGCCGTGCACCGCCGCTACTTTACGCCGCTCGCCGGCCATTCAGCCGTCACCGCTGTGGTGCTGAACCAGGCGGACCTGCTGACCGCGCAAGAGGCCGAGGAATGCGTCGCCGACCTGCGGCGGCTGCTCGAAACCGCGGCTTTTCGCGAGCCACGGGTAATCGTCACTTCGGCCAAGACCGGGCTTGGCCTTGACGAGCTGCGGAAGGTTCTCGTCGATGCGGTATCGGTGCGGCGTGCGGCGAGTGAGCGGATTGCCGCCGACGTCGACACGTTTTTGCCCCGCTTCGCCGCCTACCGCGGTGCCGCGCCGAACGTCGGTGCCGTAGACGACAATCGCGTGGCTCATCTGCTTGATGCGTTCGCCGGGGCCGCGGGTGTGCTGGCAGTCGGCGACAGCCTGCAAAGTGCCTACGAGCTGCGGGCGATCGACTTCGTCGGCTGGCCGGTCGCCCGTATCGCTGAGCGTCTGCCCGGGCGTGATCCGGTTCGCAAGATGCGCCTGGGCGACCTCAGGGAAGAGCTGCGCGGCATGGTCGGCGGGCCCGTTGGGGCGCAGCGTGCCGACATCGACAACACGCTCAGCGCGCTTGCCGGAGACATTTGCGTCTCCCTGCCCGAGCCATGGTCACGAACGGTCCGCGCGGCGGCGCGCTCGCAGGCGGACCAGATTCCGCCCGCACTCGCCGTGGCGCTGAAGGAGTCCATTCCTGCCATCAACCGGATTCCAGGGTGGTGGCGGCTGGTCCGGGTCTGGCAATGGGCGCTCGCCGTGGTGGCACTGGCCGGGTTCGCCTGGTTCGGCGCCGTCGTCGTTTTCGGCGTCGCACACCTCGGGCATGCGACGACGCCGCTGCTCGATGACCCCACGTTGCTTCCGTGGGTCGGCATAATGATCGCGGCGATCCTGCTCCTCGGCCTGCTGACGTCGTCCGGGTGCCAGAACGTGGTTACCCTCGCGGCCGAGCATCGCCGGGACCGCATCATGGAGGCCATCCGCGGCCGTCTCGCGGATGTGGCAAGGGAAAGGGTGCTGATGCCAGTTCAGCAAGAGCTGTCTGAATATGCCCGATTCCGCGAAGAGCTGCGGCGCGCCGGCCACTTCTTCTAGTCGTCTTTGAGATCCAGCCGCAGCAGACACCGCTCAGCAGCAGCAGCCGCCACCCGCTCGGCCTCATCCAATGCGGCGGCGACGCCTCAGCCGTCCGCGACTCACAGCATCTGCCGCTCAACCTCATATCGCCCACCGACCTCCGATCCACCAACCGCAACGCCGTCCGGCCCGCCTGCACCCAGGTGCCGCTCCACCCGCCGGGGAACGCCCGCTGGGTGGCGACTAGGCGAGGCGCGCGACGGCTCTTTGCTGGCAGAGGCAGGCGCACCGGCGTTGTCCGCTCATGGCGTAACCCCATCCAGGAAGTCGCGGCTCAGCGCCGCCGTTCAGGAGTTGTAATGTTGTAATTGCTCTTTCCGGAGGCGAAATGACGTCCAGTTCGCCACTCGACGCCTATTCGCAAATCGTGACGGGCGTTGCGGCCAAGCTGACGCCACGCGTTGCGAGTCTGCGGATACCCCGCGCAAGCGCGGGTGGCCAGAGCCTCGGCTCCGCGGTGACCTACACCTCAGACGGATTCTTGCTGACAAACGCGCATGTGGTCGGCCGGGCGCAGGCGGGAACCGCCGAATTCGCCGATGGCTTGAGCGTTCCGTTCACCGTCGTCGGCGCCGACCCGCTTTCCGACCTGGCCGTGATCCGCGCCGCGGGCGCTACCCCCGATCCGGCGGAGCTTGGCGATGCCGATTCACTCGCTGTCGGCCAGCTCGTTGTCGCGGTCGGTAATCCGCTCGGGCTCGCAGGTTCGGTGACTGCGGGCGTGGTGAGCGCACTGGGGAGATCACTTCCCGCGCGGACGGGTGCAACTGCCCGATCAGGCGTCGGGCCACGGATGATCGAAGACGTGATCCAGACGGACGCGGCGCTCAATCCCGGTAGCTCGGGCGGTGCACTGGCAGACGCTGAAGCCAAGGTGGTGGGCATCAACACCGCGGTGGCCGGCATCGGGCTCGGCCTCGCGGTCCCGATCAATGCGACGACCAGGCGGATCGTCGCCACCCTTATGCGTGATGGGCGTGTTCGCCGCGCCTTTCTCGGGCTCATCACCGCGCCCGCACCGGTGCCGCAAAGGCTGCGGGCGCCCGGCAGTTCTGGCCGAGGTATCCGGGTCGTCGAGGTCGTTCCTGGCGGGCCCGCGGACCGCGCCGGGCTGAGAGCGGGCGACCTTCTCCTCTATGCCGGCAGGCAGCCCGTGGACAGCGCGCAGGCGCTGCAGCGGCTGATGTTCGCAGAGGCGATCGGTCGGCCTTTCGCGATCACGGTCATGCGCAATGGTGCCCTCGTCGATGTGATCACCGAGCCGACGGAGCTTGTCGGCGCTTGACGATCGGCCCGCGCTTGTCGGCGCTTGACGGTCGGCCCCGCGGCTATGTGTCGGGCTGAGCGCGCTGCGGAATGCGCCAGAGCTGGATGATGCCACGCGCTCGCCATGATCGCACGTCTTTGTCCACAGATCCGCCGGGCTGACGCCGACTGTCCACAGAATGTCTTTCAGTGTGGCTCTCGCTACCCGGTCGGCCGACCGTAATTACAGAGTCGGCCGCGCAGAGCGGCCGAGCGGGCCCTGGAGGACTGTGATGAACGAAGCTCAGGTGACCATGATCGGTTATGTTGCGAGCACGCCGAAGCTTTTCAAGACCAAAGGAGGCCGCTTTGTGGCGAACATGCGCGTGGGCGTCACGCCGCGGCTGCACGACAAGGAAACCGGCCAGTGGTCCGATGGAGACACCTCGTACATGACAGTGACGTGCTGGCGTTCGCTCGCCACCAACGCCGCCGCGTGCCTGCGCAAAGGCGATCCCATCGTCGTGAAGGGGCGGATGCGGGTACGCCAGTACGACGACAAGGACGGCAATCAGCGGCTAGTTGTGGAGGTCGATGCGTCGACGCTTGGCCACGACCTGACTCGCGGCGTCGCCCACTTCCTGCGGACCAAGCGCTCGCCAGGGGATGCTCCAGCGGCAGGCGAGGCGGGCTCGGGTGACTCGGCGAACGGGCATTCCGGTGGCGAATGGCCTGGCGCGGCGCCGGACGAGACGCAGCTTGGGCCCGGGCACATTCCCGACGATGACCTCGTCGCAGCCGATCTGTTCGATGACGCTGCGATAGAGGCGTCGTCGGTCACATTGACCCGCGAGGCCGCCGTGGGCGATTCAGAGGCCGAGGCTGACGTTGGCCCCACCGCGAGTGGCGGTGCACCGGGTGAGCCGCACGCTGGACAGGCGGCGGCCTGAGCTGGTGTCTGCTGGTGCTGGGTGCGCCTAGCCGGCCACCTCGTGGTTGGCGCGCCTGGTCGGCCACGTTTAGCTCCGCGCGTGGTCGGCTGGGTGCGCTTAAGCCCGGCCGCCGGGTGCGCTGGCGGGTGCGCTTAAGCCGGCCGCCGAGTTGGCTTGGCAGATGCGCTTGGGCGTTGGCCGACCGGGTGCGCATGGCGCCGCGCGTTCAGGCTGGTGCCAGTGCGGTGGCATCACGTCCAGATGATGCCTCGCATAAGCGCGTCTCCTTTCATCCGCTAGCACCGAAGGCCTTACCCCAGCATTCGGCGCAGTCCGTCCCCGCAGCCGGCTCACGCCGACGCTAAACGCCCCGGCGGACGAGCCATGCGACGTCGGATGCCGCACGCGCCACCCGAGAAGGCTCTATCCGCGCAGCCACAACATACTGGTTCGCAGCGCAGTGCGCACACATTGCATCTATCGTGTTACCGAGTGTGACCAACAATATAGGACCGGCATGGAGCCACAGGACCCGGGAGTGGAAGGCATGTCACCCCGCGATGCCACGTTTCTGCGTCGGACACCTGGCCGTCTGCGCGGGTTGCTGAGGTCGCCGGGACGCTGGCCGCTCTTCGGTCAGCCGGTCCCGCTCAGGGCATACGTGCTCGCAGTACTCGGCGGGGACCTTGCCCTTTTCGGCTGGGCACTCGCGCACACCGGTGCGCGCGCGGGGGAGCTGCTGCTATTCGGTTCCTTGCTGGCGTGCGGCGCGGTGTGCATTGAGGCAACACGGCGGCTTGGCATGCCGGCCGGTGTGTCGCGCGATCTCCTGTCGGCATGGTGGCTGCCAGTCGCGTTGTTGCTGCCCCCCCTCTTCGCGCTGCTCGCTCCGGTGCCTCTCGGCCTGCTGCTGCAGCTCAGGGTCAGGCGCGGTCCCGTCTTTCGTCGAGTCTTCAGCTCGGCCGCACTCGGGATCGCCGGTGCCGTCGCGTCGGCCACATTCCATGCCATCGGTGCTGTGAGCGCGGGAGATGCCGCGCTCGTACGCTCACACGCCTGGCTGACAGACCCAGCAATCGTGGCGGCGGCCGTCGCGTGCGCCGTGCTTTTCACCATCGTGAACATGCTCATCGTCGTGTTCGCCGCTCACCTCGCGGATCGGCAGACGCCCTGGCGCGGGTTGCTGTGGGATCGCGAAAGGCTTCTTCTCGACGTCGCCGAACTGTGCGTGGGCGTGCTTGTCACGATTGCTTGCCTGGCGAGCGCGGCACTGTTGCTCGTCGCGCTGCCGCCCGTGGTCGTGCTTCAGCGCAGCCTGCTCCATAAACAGCTTCGAGCTGCAGCGCGGATCGACGCGAAGACGGGACTGCTGAACGCGGCCGCGTGGCAGCGCGAGGCCGACATTGAGATCGGCAGGGCGCTTCGCGCTGGTGATTCCCTTGCGGTCCTGCTGATCGACATCGACTACTTCAAGCGTGTGAACGACAGCTGCGGTCATCTGGTCGGTGATCAGGTGCTCGCCGAGCTGTCGGCCACGCTGCTCCACCTCGTCCGCGGGTCCGATCTCGTCGGCCGGTTCGGCGGCGAGGAATTTGTCGCGCTGCTGCCAAAAATCAGCGTTGTGGAAGCCTGCCAGATTGCCGAGCGGGTGCGCATCCGCGTGAGCGAGTCGGTCGTCGCAGTCCACGACATGCGTGTCACTGTCACGGTGTCGATAGGAGTGGCGATGCTCGGCACGCACGGCCGTGACCTCTTCGAGCTGCTCGCGGCCGCTGATCTTGCCCTTTACCGCGCCAAGCGGGCAGGACGCGACCGGATCTGCCTGTTCAACGGCGGTTTCAACGGCTGTACGCCGACACACGGCGATGGGGGGAGCGGCGAGCAGCCGGAAGCCGCCGGGCGGTAGCGATGGAGGCGGGTCGCTGGCCGGGCATAGGAAATTTACTCGGGGGCACCTCGCCGGTGCGGCGTCGCGGCCGGGCTGACAGTTTGGGCACCTGGTCGGCGCGAGGCGTCGCGGCCGGGGATGACCGCTGCGTGCGCCATATGTTCAGCGCTCGGCGGCGACCCCATACCCTAGGTGCCATGCCGGAGTTCATCTACCAGATGCGTCGCGCGCGCAAGGCCTATGGCGACAAGGTGATTCTCGACGACGTCACGCTGGCGTTCCTGCCGGGAGCCAAGATCGGCGTCGTTGGGCCGAACGGTACCGGCAAGTCAACGCTGCTGAAGATGCAGGCCGGGCTTGAGCAGCCGTCAAATGGCGAAGCGCGCCTTATGCCCGGCTACACGGTCGGGATTCTTCTGCAGGAGCCGCCGCTGAATGAGGACAAGACGGTCCTCGGCAATGTCGAGGAGGGCGTCGCGGAGACCAAGGCCCTGCTCGACCGGTACAACGAGATCGCGGAGAAGCTGGCCGCCGACTATTCGGATGAGCTGCTTGCCGAGATGGGCCGCCTTCAGGAGCAGCTTGACCACCGCGAGGCATGGGATCTTGACAGCCAGCTCGAGCAGGCCATGGACGCGCTTCGCTGCCCGCCGCCCGATGCCGACGTGCGGCTGCTCTCCGGAGGCGAGCGTCGCAGGGTCGCGCTGTGCAAGCTGCTGCTGTCCCAGCCGGACCTGCTGTTGCTCGACGAGCCGACCAACCACCTCGACGCCGAGAGCGTCCAGTGGCTCGAGCAGCATCTCGAGAAGTACCACGGAACGGTCGTGGCGGTCACCCACGACCGTTACTTCCTTGACAACGTGGCGCAATGGATTCTCGAGCTCGACCGCGGTCACGCCTACCCCTATGAGGGAAACTATTCGACGTACCTGGAGACTAAGGCGGCGCGGATAAAGGTCGAGGGCGCCAAGGATGCCAAGCGGCGCCGGCGCATCGAAGATGAGCTTGAGTGGGTGCGGTCGGCGCCGCGGGCACGGCAGGCCAAGAGCCGCGCACGTCTTGAGCGCTATGAGGAGATGGCCGCCGAGGCGGATAGGCACAGGAAGCTGGACTTCGAGGAGATTCAGATTCCGCCTGGTCCGCGTCTTGGCAGCCTTGTGGTCGCGACTGAGAAGCTCACCAAGGGGTTCGGCGATCGCGTGCTGATCGAGGATCTAAGCTTCACGCTGCCGCGAAACGGCATCGTGGGCGTCATCGGGCCCAACGGGGTCGGCAAGACGACCCTGTTCAACATGATCGTGGGTCGGGAGAAGCCCGACGCGGGCGTTCTCACGGTCGGCGAGACCGTGACGATTTCCTACGTGGATCAGATGCGCGCACGGATCGACCCCGATAAGACCGTCTGGGAGGCCATCTCGGATGGCGAAGCCTACATCCGTGTCGGCGGCGTCGATGTGCCGAGCCGAGCGTATGTGGCCGCGTTCGGGTTCAAGGGCCCGGACCAGCAAAAGCCAGCGGGGTTGATGTCTGGAGGCGAGCGCAACCGGGTCAACCTGGCGCTCACCCTCAAGCAGGGTGGCAACCTGCTGCTGTTGGACGAGCCGACCAACGATCTGGACGTGGAGACGCTCTCGTCGCTGGAGAACGCACTACTCGACTTCCCCGGATGCGCGGTGATCACGGCCCATGACCGCTGGTTCCTGGACCGGGTCGCGACCCACATCCTCGCCTGGGAAGGCGGCGCGAACTGGTTCTGGTTCGAGGGCAACTTCGAGTCGTACGAGAAGAACAAGGTCGACCGGCTGGGCGCCGAGGCAGCGCGCCCGCACCGGGTGACCTACAGAAAGCTAACCAGAGGCTAAGGACCGCAGGCCCCCGCCCGCGGCCATGCAAACGTGCCGCCTTTCATGTGCCTTAACGGCTGCGCTGCGTGTCGCCCGCCTTTGTCACCGGCGTCATCGCGGCGCGAGCGGCAGCGTAGGTGTGCCGCCGCCGACGTGGCTCGGTGCGTTCACCAGGCTGTGGGCGGCCATCACGAGGTAGTCCCACAACTGTGCGTCGTGCTGGGGGTCAAGCTGTAGTTCGTCGAGCGAGGCGCGCATGTGGCGCAGCCACGCTTCGCGTTCGGCCTCGGCGATGCGAAATGGGGCGTGCCGCATCCGAAGCCGGGGATGACCGCGCTGCTCACTGTAAGTGCGCGGCCCGCCCCAGTACTGCACAAGGAAAAGCCTCAGATGCTCCTCGGCAGGGCCGAGATCCTCGCCTGGGTAGACCGATCGCAGCAGCGGATCCTCGGCAACTTTGGCGTAGAAGCGGCCGACGAGGCGGCGGAACGTCTGCTCGCCGCCAACCGCCTCGTAGAAGTTCGGTTCGGTCATGTCCTCCATCGCAGTGTCAAGGGTATGTGCCGCGCCGGGTTGTGCGAGCGAGGTGGCTACGTCGATTCGATCTGGGTCGTCGCGTCCCCGGCAATCACGCCGACGGTCACGCCCTGTTCATCAAGCGCCGCCATGAGGCGCTCCCGGAGCTCACGGGCAACCGGCCACTGCCTGAGCGGGAGGGTCTTGGCGACGACTCGCATCACCACGGCATTGCTCAGCAGTTCTTGCACACCCCACACCTCAGGCGCCTCCAAGATGACGTCGCGCCACGTCGGTTCCGTCGACATCGAGACGGCCGCCTGCTTCATCGCCTCGCGCGCACGCCGGATGTCTTGGTCATAGCCGATTGGCAGGTCCACGACTGCCCGGGACCAGCCCTGAGACTGATTGCCTATCCGGTCGATGGTGCCGTTGCGTATGTGCCAGACGACGCCGTTGATGTCGCGAATTCGTGTCACACGAAGGCCGACCGCTTCCACCGTGCCGGTGGCGACGTCGGCATCGATCATGTCGCCGACCCCGTACTGGTCCTCAAGAAGCATGAAGATCCCGGATAGGAAGTCTTTGACGACGTTTTGCGCGCCAAAGCCGATCGCGACGCCCGCGACCCCCGCGCTTGCAAGCAGCGGTGCCAGGTTCAGACCCAGGTCACCGAGAATGGTCAGCGCAGCGATGCCAAAGATCACGACCGATGCGATGCTGTTCAGGATCGAGCCAAGCGCGTGCGCACGCTGACGTCGCCGCTCGCTGAATGCGACCGGCGCGGCCTCGAGGACTGCCGCGGCCTTCGCTCGCAGCCGCCTGGGCACCAGCGACCCCCGTCCTTTGCCGGTCAGCCGGTCGATGAATCTGTGCGCCAGCCAGCGGGCAAAGATGGCGAGCGCGACCACGAACGCGATACGAAAGGCGGCCTTGAGTGGGTCGGCCAGATAGGTGGCGACCAACCGGGCCGTGGTGACGTCGTGCGAGATATCCCAAATGAGGCGGCAGGCGATGCCCGGATTGCGACCGCACGCGGACTCCAGCGTGGTCGGCGCTGGGGCCGAGATCGCAGAGATCAGCGGAATCGGCGATGCAGGGCTCACTGGGTTACCTTCCATGCCGGAGAACGACTGGCCGGTCGCGCCCTGGCCGTGCCCCGAGCCCGACCGGAACCCGTCAGCGGACTGACCTCATACTTGCCGATCGCACGGCGTCTTCGCACGTCCGCCGACCGAGCGGGCCATCATCTGCGGCTGCCGCTCGCCCTTGCACCTTCACCCCGCAGGTGCCGCCACGGCATGAAGGACACGCGCGACCTTTGACGCCGCGCCAGCCGGGTCGCCTACCCGGTGCATGCACTCTCCCCAGGACCACCAGTAGTACCAGTCGTGCAGGCCGGCCGGGGACGGCGCGCACGAGACGCTCTCGTGGATGGTCGTCGCCAGCGGGTTGACAACGCGGACGAATGCTGGCCCGCGGCGACCCCGCACCACACGCGCCAAAAGCCCACGGGCCTGAAGCTCCGCGGCCAGGTCTTTCAGGTATGCCATCGTGCCGCCCGACTTGCGCTGCACCGAGCCGACGCCGACGTCCCTGACCGCGTGGGCCGCCGCGTCCCTGACGGCGCCGGCTGCCGCGTCCCTGACCGCGTGGGCCGCCGCGTCCCTGACGGCGTGGGCCGCCGCGTCCCTGACGGCGCCGGCTGCCGCGTCCCTGACGGCGCAGCGGCCCATGCCTTCGTCCCTGCCAGCGGATCTGGATGTCTCGCCCGGCGCTGCGGCGCCATCATGTTCCTCAGCAACATCTTTCCCCACCATTTTCCCCACCATCTCAGGGCCTCCGAGCGCCCATGACCCCTATCGTTTGCTAGCGCCGTGCCCGGCCAGTGCCGGTCCCCCCACGGAGTTGACTCTCCTTCGCCGATGAAGCCGTTCGGCAGTTCCCGGCCGATGGGACCTTTGTGATCTACTACCCTCCGAAGGGGTAAAAGTACTATGAGTAGTCGTCCCTGTTCAGAAGACACCTTCGGCTAGGTCAGTTAAAAACCGCATAGCTCAACATGCGAAATGAGAATCGCAATTTGGATACAGTGCGGTCAAATACCGTCGCCCAGTTTGCGCACAAGATTCTCATTCTTGGAGCGCAGGAACATCCATCCCGGTTGGAGGATCATCCGCCATGATCCACAGCGGATCGCCCGATCGACAGGATTTCCTGTCATTCTGGTTGGCGGAGAGCAACGAGTGAGTTACGCTGCGTTAGCCAGCATGATCCGGCCGGGGGCGGATGAGCACTGGGCTTAGGGGGGAGAGGGGCCGGGATGTCAGGGCAACGCAGCGGTGTGATCGCCGCGCGAAACATCGGGTCGTGTGATCATCTACACGACGCTACCAGTGGCACAGACGAGACCAATAAGCGATCGCCGATTGGAACATCGGGCGCATCTGTCGAGGTGGGCGCGGCGCGCGCGGCGTCGCCCCGGGATCGACGGGATGCGGTCAGCGTGGGTCACACCGGCACAGGCCAGACCAACACGAGCCTTGTTGGCACGAGCCCGACCGGGGCCGGCCGCGCCGACACGGGCTGCGCCGACACACAGAAGGAAGCCGTCATTGCGCGCAAGATCCGAGCGCAGGGCCTCGCGGCCGGGCGTACGACCGCTGCGATCGCCGTGGCCATTCATGACGAGTGTGAGCCGATCTTCGGCACAACCTGGATCAAGGCGTACCGTCTGGCGGCAGGAACCGCCCTGGCTGACATCGTCGAGCAGGTCAGGGCGCTGTACGAGTGCGAGGGCCGCACGCCACCCCGGTTCAGCGAGACGCTGCTATCCGCATACGAGAGCGGCAACAAGCGGCCTGGCATCGAGTATCTGCACTACCTTTGCGTCGTCTATCGCGCCGAGCCAGCCGACATCGGCTTCCCTGCCCGGTGCTTTTGCGGCCGGAGCCATCGAGCCGCAGCCCTATCCGATACGCCGATACGCCGCGCCGAGCCCGACGGCGCGGTGGGCAACGTCGGCGGCCAGCACGGGGCCGGATCGACGGCGGTCGGGTGGCGCAGCCGTGATCAATTCAGCCACCCGGGCGAGGAGCATGAAGACGTGTTACGACGAACCCTGCTGCAACTGATCGGAGGGGCGGGCATCACGCTGGACAGCCGCTTCTTCGGCGCGGTCGACGGTGCCCGGCGCCGCCTCGATGACGCGCTGTTGAAAAGCGGCGTCGCGGCGACAACCCTCGATCAGTGGGAGCAGGCAGCGGCCGGCTATGGGCGCCAGTACATGACGGTTCCGCCGCTTCGCCTGCTCTGCGACGTTCTGCTCGACCTTGGCGACGTGCGCCGTATGTGCGAAACGCGCCAATCCATCGAGGCGCAGGAACGGCTGTGCCGCCTCGCCGCGCAACTCGCGGCGCTGACGGGCATGACCATGATCGACGTCGGTGATCACCGGATGGCGAGATCTTTCTTCCGCACCGCCCGCACGGCGGCGGACGAGACGGGGGACCGCGCTCTGCGAGCGTGGGTTGTCGCCAGGGAAGGCCTCGTTCCGCTCTACTACGGTGACGCGCGTGAAGCGCTCAGGCTAGCCCGAATAAGCCAGGACCTGGCTGGCCGTGTGCCGTGTTCGGCGGGGGCGCTTGCCCCGATGATCGAGGCGCGCGCACTGGCCAAGGCGAGTCCCGGCCATCCTGCTGCAAAAGAGCGGGCCAAGCGTGCCATCGCCCGGGCACACAGTGTCTTCGGACAGCTCAGCGATGATCAGTCCGCTGACACGGCATTCGGCTATACGGAGCGGCAGCTTCTCTTCCACGAGGGCGAGACGCTCGCCGGGCTCGGCGCTGCAGAGGCGGACAGCGTTCTCGCCGACGCGCTCGATGCCTATCCGCACACGGAACGGCTCGACCGCTCGCTGATCTGTTTCAACCGGGCCATGTTCCGGCTGCTGCGCGGCGAGGTGGAAGAAGCTTTGCGGATCGGCGAGGAGACGATCAGCGATCTCCCCGTCGACGACAAACCGGAGATCGTACTTCGCCGGGCCAGGGATCTGGCCTGCGCGGTCGCGGCGGCGAGCGGTGACCGGATCGTGCAAAACTTCCGCGACCAGCTCGCCGGGCTTCCGAGCGCCGTGAACGCCTAGGCCGAGCCCCCTCGTGGGGGCTTCGGCCTAGGTCTCGCCCGGGGCATGGGCCTGGGTGGTCAACAGGTATCTCGGGCCGACGTCGGCGGGTGGCACGCCGCGTGAGCCGTTCGGGATAATGAAGCCGCAGGAGCCGATGGGGATGTCCTTGCCGGACAGCACCACGGCTGCCGCTGCCCGCGCAATGGTTTGAGAGGTGACGCATCGCGCCGAAGCTGCTCGCCATCAGCGACCTGCATGTCGGTTTCCCTGAGAACCGGCAGATCACCGAGGGCCTGCGCCCCGAATCCGCTGGGGACTGGCTCATCGTCGCGGGTGACGTCGGCGAGCGGGTAGCGGATATCGCCTGGGCACTGCGCACGCTCAGCGGGCGGTTCGCGACTGTGGTGTGGGTGCCTGGCAATCATGAGCTCTGGACGCCCGCGACCGACCCCGTGCGGCTTCGCGGCGAGCAGCGCTACCGGCATCTGGTGGAGCTGTGCCGCGGCATGGGGGTGATCACCCCTGAGGATCCATATCCCATCTGGGATGGCCCGGGCGGGCCGGCCACGATCGCGCCGCTGTTCCTCTTGTACGACTACACGTTTCGCCCTGAAGGGGCGACCACCAAGGAGGAGGGCCTGGCGCTGGCATACCGTGCCGGGATCGTATGCACCGACGAGATGCTGCTCGATCCGGCTCCGCATCCGAGCAGGGAAGCCTGGTGCGCGGCCAGGCTCGCCGAGTCGGAGCGTCGGCTGGCGCGTGACCGCCCTATGCCCACCGTGCTCGTGAATCATTTTCCGCTGGTGCGTGCGCCGACGAGGATCTTGCGCCATCCCGAATTCGCACAGTGGTGTGGTACCGAACGAACCGCTGACTGGCATGTCAGGTTTGCCGCGACGGCCGTGGTGTACGGGCATTTGCACATCCCCCTTACCACGTGGCATGACGGCGTGCGATTTGAAGAGGTCTCGTGTGGCTACCCGAGGGAGTGGCGGCTACGCAAAGGACCAGCGGGGGTGCTGCGCCAGATACTCCCGCCGCCCGCGCAATGACGCTGGTGGGGGGCATATATGGATAGAATTAATTTGTCGTATATAACAGGACAATATCTGAAAAATATGCCCGAAACACGAGATTTCTTGACGCTACACATAGCGACTGCGATACTGCCTTTGGTGTAGGACCGTCGGTAGGGCCACACCGCGCTGACAGTGGTTGCCGCCTGTCAGGAGGTGTTATGAAAAAGATCATTGTGCGCAAGCCAGGCACCGTGCGGCTGACTGGAATCGCTACCACTCTCCATTGCAGTAGGTAGCACAGGATCGGGGCGATGCATCTCTGGTCCCAGATGGGGCCGCTCGGGGCGTCTTTTGAACTCCCGGTTCGATTGGTGAGCCGCGCCTGCGTGTCTTCGGCATGCCACGCTGCCCCAAGAGCCGACCCGGTGCCTCTGCGGCACGCAGGCGGGCGCGCGCCGCTTCGTGCCGCTCGAGGCTGCGCCGCGCCCCCGTGGTGGTCGCACGTCGTGCTAGGGCACGCTCGGAAGGCCGCCCGGTCGTGCGCGCAAACGGTGTACGGGGCGTGTTGGCCCGGTGGAGGCCGAAGAAGCACTGTGCCGCTCAGGCAGGAAGGTCCGTGGCAACCGAATTGCGCCATCTCGCTGTCCGCGGCGGCCTGCGTGCCGATCGCGAGCGCTTGGTCGCCGCGATGGCACTGCCGCCACCGCTGATCCCTCCGGTCGACGCGCACGCGCGGCTCGGCGGGCCCTACACCGCGGGTAGGGTGATCGCGCGTGCCGTTGCCGAAGCGACCCTGCGCTCAGATCCCCAGCTTGCGCGGCGGCACGACATAGAGATCCGCGCGCTTGTACCGGAAATGCGGGCTGCGGTGCCAGTGATCAGGGAAGCCCTGGCCGAGGCGGTGCCTGCCGCGGAGCGGACCCGGATCTACCCGAGACTGCGGACGCTTCGGCTCGCGCACGGCCTCGCCGACTTCATCCGCGACTACCTCACCTTGATCCGCGGCAGTCGCGTGCCGTGCTCGCTGGTGATCGAGAACCTTGAGCACGCGGACCCGTCCGATCGCGAACTGGTCGCCGTCCTGGTCCGAAGGTTCGACGCGGCCCTGGTGACCGTCGTGGCGTGCGAGGGCGCGGGCGCGCTTCGTGGGTCGGCCACGGTTGGCTGCGCTGAGCTGGCACCCTCGGCGGCCGGCAGCGGTGACCCGCTTGGGCCCGCGCTCGCCGCGCACGCCATGCCGGTCCGCGTTAGCGAGCGTGACCCCGATGCCAGCGAGCCTGACCCGGATGCCAGCGAGCGCTACCCGGATGCTGGCCAACGTGACCCGGATGCTGGCCAACGTGACCCGGATGCCGCAGATGGCCGCAAACGGACCCGACGACGTGGCGTTGACGACGAGCCCCTCGCGGCTCGCTACGTCTATGGCGACGGTGTATCGGATGAGCCCGCGCTGCTCGACGCCTACACGCGCCTCAGCCCCGCGGCGCGGGCGGATCTCCACGACGCTCGCGCCGATGAGCTTGCGCGCACAGGCGGGCTGACCGCGCGACTCGGCGCGATCCCATATCACGCGGAACGGGGAAGCGATGCGGCCCGCGCGGGCGTGCGGGCGCTCGCGCAGGCCGCACAGCGCTGTTTCGCCGCGGGTTTCCATCATGCGGTCACCGACTTTTGCGCTCGCGGCCGGGCGCTCGCGAGCGCGGAGCGTGACCCGGTCCACTGGTGGCTTTTCACCTCCCTTGCTTCGAGCTCGCTTGCGGCGCTCGGCCGCGGTGTGGCCGCCGAGCGCCTGTATGACGAGGCGCGGGGTGCCAGCACCGATCCGGTGATCCACCGGACCGCGGCATATGAAACGGCAATGCTGTACGCCCGTCACCATGACAAGAACCACCGGGATCCGCGGCGGGCTCTGATGTGGATCAACGAGGCCATCGCGCTCGCCGGCCTGCTGCCCGACCCAGCGGAGCGTGCCTTCAGCGTCGCGTTCAGCACCAATGGCCGCGCACTGATCGAGATGCGCCTTGGCCGCGCCCGCCAGGCGCTGACGCTCGTCGATAACGGCTTGGCGCTGCTGGACCGTGATTTGCCACCGGACAGCCACCAGCTAGACCGGTGCTCCCTTCTTGCCAACCGCGCCCGGTTGCTCGCGACGGGTGGGCGCCTAACCGAGGCGCTCGCGGCGCAGGAAGCCCTGATCGCACTCGACTCCAGCTACGGGGAGTACCACTTCGAGCTTGGCAACCTGCTGCACCTGCTCGGCCGTGATGACGCGGCGCTCACCAGCTACGCGGAAGCGCAGCGGCTGTCACTGCCTTTCCCCGAACTGCACTACAACCGGGCCGACCTGCTCGCCGCGCGCGGTGACGATGACGGGGCGCTCGCCGAGCTTGACCGGGTGCTCGAGCTGGATCCCGATTTCCTCGACGCCTATGTCAACCGGGCTGGAATCCTTTCCGCGCGCGGCGATACCTCGGCAGCCTGGGCGGACGTGAGGGCTGGACTTGCCAGAGATCCGGACAACCCGTACCTGTTGTGCGTGCTCGGGCAACTGGAAGTGGCTCGTGGCCGGCAGGCGCCCGCGCGTGCCGCTTTTGACGCGGCAATCGCCGCCAGCCCTGAGCTGCCGCAGACATGGGCATGCCGGGCTTCGCTTGAGCTGCAATCAGGCGATCCCGACGCGGCGGTGGCGGATCTGACCCAGGCGCTTGAGCGAGGCGAGAACGCCTCGTTCCTGTTCAACCGTGCCGTCGCGCACCGGGCCGCTGACCGGTTGGATGCCGCAATGACCGACGCCGAACGGGCGCTCGAACTGGCGCCGGGCGACGCCGAGGCACGGGCGCTGCTTACCGAGATCACCTCCAGCATGTAGCCAAGGCACCTAATGCGGCGGCCGGGCTGGCCGCGGTCCCGCCTGGCTCACCTCGGCAGAAGCGAGGTCGAGACCGGTGAACCTGGCCAAGAACGCTAGGGTGTCGGCGGAGACGGCGACCGCCCGGCTGATCGAACGCTGGCCATGCCCAGCCTGGGACTCGGACCTGATCAGGATGGGCAGGCTGGACGCGGTCGCGTGCTGCAGCGCGGCGCACATCTTGCGCGCGTGCATTGGGTCCACTCGGGTGTCGCTCTCGAAGACGGTGAACAGCGTCGCCGGGTATGAGACGTCGTCGCGCACGTGGTGGTATGGCGAATAGGAGACAAGCCAGCCCAGTTGCTCAGGATCTTCGGCGCTGCCGTACTCCAGATTCCACGTCTGGCCGAGCCCGAACCTCTCGTAGCGCACCATGTCGAGAAGCGGCGCCGAGCATGCTCCCGCGGCATACAGCTCCGGACGCTGTGTGATGGAGACACCGACAAGCAGCCCGCCGTTCGACCCGCCTGAGATGGCGAGCTGTTTCTCCGTGGTCCAGCCATCCGCGATCAGCTTGTGCGCCGCGGCGTGGAAGTCGTCAAAGCAATTGTGCTTGCGGTCGAGCATCCCCGCACGGTGCCACTCCTCACCCTCCTCCCCGCCGCCGCGCAGGCCAGCGACCGCGTAGACACCGCCGGCTTCCACCCACGCGAGGATCGAAGCCGAGTAGGCAGGAGTCAGGCTGAGGCCGAACCCGCCGTAGCCGTAGAGAATTGTTGGCCTGGTCGCCGCGGGTCCCGGCTCGCCCGTGGATCGTTGGGGCTGCCCGGCGGAGGATTCCTTCATCCAGGTCACGATCATGCGCACGTGCGCGCCGTCGGCCGATCGATAGGTCACCTGCTTGGCCTGCACCGCGGGCACCTGAACCTTGCCTGGCGGGCTGCTCCAGACGGTCGTCTCGCCAGTGCGGGCGTCATAGCGGTACACGGTGGCCGGGGTGGCGAAGTCGGTGTAGCTGAACCACGCCTCGTGGCCGCCCTCCGGGCGCTCGCTGATCGCGCCGACGGTGCCTGGGCCGGGTAGCGGGACGAGACCCATCCGTTCCCCGGTCGCGAGGTCATGGACGCTGATCTCGCTTATGGCATGGCGGGTCCATCGTGCGAGCAGCACGGCCCGCGCGAGTCCTGGTCCATCGAGGATGGCGTAGCCGGCAAGGACCGCCTCACCATCCGCCGCGATGAGGTCACGCCAGGAGGCTGGGCCCGGATCGGCGGGATCCGCGACTGCGAGCCTGCCGCGCGGCGCGCCGTAATCGGTGAAGGCGTACAACCTCCCGTCCCGCCCCGCGTGCATGCTGGTCTGGGCATCAAGGCCCTCCTGCACCACGCGGAAGTCGGGCGCGTCTGGTTGCGAGCTTGTCAGGTCGGCGAGCCACAGGTCGTTGCGAGGTGCTGTACCGCGGGAGGCCGTCACCGTCAGCCAGCGACCGTCGCGGCTTACGTACGCGTGGTAATAGTTCGTCTTCTCCATGCCGGTGCCGAAGATCAGCACGTCGTGCTCTGGCGAAGCCCCGAGCTTATGCAGGTAGACGCGGCGATGATATTGGTCCTCGCCCGGCGGAACAGCGTCGGCAGGCAGCCGGCGGACGTAGTAGAAGGCCTTGCCGCCGGGCAGCCAGGCGATGGGGGAATATCGGCACCGATCAATCGGCCCCTCAACGGCCTCGCCGTTCGCCGCGTCCATGACGCGCAGCACGGATTCCTCGTCGCCACCCACCGACAGCTGATATGCCAGCAGCCTGCCCTCCTTGTCGGGCTGCCAGGAGTCAAGGGTCGTGGCACCGGAGGGATCTAGCTCCATGGGATCAAGCAGCACCCGCTCGTCGCCGCCGGGATCGGCCGCGTGCAGCACAGCGTGCTCGGCCACGGCGGTCCTGCGCGTGAAGAACTGCCGGTCGGCCCGCCAGAACGGCGGGCTCACGTAGCCGGCGCCGAGCAGCTCACGTATTCGCGCTGCCAGGCGGTCCCGGCCCGGCCACGCCGCCGCGTGACGCTCGAAGAGTTCGCCCTGCGCCGTCAACCAGGCGCGGGTCTGTTCGCTGCGGCCATCCTCAAGCCAGCGGTAGGGGTCGCGCACCGGGCGGCCGTGGATCTGCTCGACCAAGTCGAGGCGTGGTGCGTGCGGATAACGCGGTCGGATCATGGACGCACCTTAATGGCGCCGCGGCGCCGATCGACCTCGGGTGCCGACCGCGCGTGCTCCGGCTGCCAACGGGCGCATGCTCCCGGCTGAGATCAGACAGACGCTCCGCGTTGGGGTGGCGAATGCACATCACACCGGACACACTGGATCTCGGGCGCAACCGTCGAGATGCTTGTTCTCGACCCGCCTGCGTGCGCCCGCCGTGGAGGTGCCGTTGCGACGGGTGCTGTTGCTCAACGCCACGTACGAACCGATGACCACCCTCGGCTTGCACCGCGCCGTCTGCCTGGTGCTTCGCGACAAGGCGGATGTGGTGCACGACGATATCTCGGGTGCCGTCCTGCATGCGGCCTCGCTCGCGCTTGCGGTTCCCTCGGTTATCCGGCTGCGACGCTACGTCCGCGTTCCCTACCGGCACCTTGTCCCGCTTACCCGGGCCGCGCTCATGCGCAGGGATGACTATCGGTGCGCATACTGCGCTCGCCGCGCCGAGACAATCGATCACGTGGTGCCGCGCAGCCGCGGCGGAAAGCACACCTGGGAGAACTGCGTCGCATCGTGCATGGCATGCAACCACAGAAAGGCCGACCGGCTCCTCGAAGAGCTCGGCTGGACGCTGCGGATGGCGCCGGCCGTGCCGCGCGGCACGCATTGGCGGCTCATCGGCGCTCATCATGAGGGCGACCCGCAGTGGGCGCCATACCTCCCAGAGCCGCACGCGGCCTGAGCAACGTGGAAGCCGCGTGAGCCAGAGCAGAAGCCGCGTGAGCCAGAGCAGAAACGGAGCCGCCCACCATGCGAAGGGGCATCTTCACCGAGGAACACGACGCATTCCGTGACATGGTGCGGTCCTTTATCGCCAAAGAGATCGAGCCATATCACGACCAGTGGGATCGCGACGGCGCCGTGTCCCGTGAGTTGTGGCTCGCGGCCGGACGCGCGGGGTTGCTTGGCATCGACGTCGACGAGCGTTATGGCGGCGGCGGTAACCCGGACTACCGGTATTACGCGATCCTCAACGAGGAGCTGTCTCGCGCGGGTTTTTACGGTCCTGGCTTCGCCGTACACAACGATATCAACGGGCAGTATCTGCTGCGATTGTGTACGCAGGACCAACGCGAGCGCTGGCTGCCTGGCTACTGTTCCGGCGAAATCATCACCGCGATCGCAATGAGCGAGCCCGGTGCCGGCAGCGACCTGCAGGCGATCCGCACCGTCGCCGAGGACCGAGGCGATCATTTTCGCCTGTCCGGGCAGAAGACCTTCATATCCAATGGGCAGCTTTGTGACCTGGTCATCGTGGTGGCCAAGACCGACCTGGGGGCGGGCCACGAGGGGTTCAGCTTGCTCGTGGTCGAACGCGGCATGGCTGGATTCGAGCGCGGCCGCAATCTCGACAAGGTTGGCCTGCACGCGCAGGACACCTCGGAGCTGTTCTTTTCCGCCGTCGACGTGCCGAAGGCCAACCTGCTCGGCGAGCCAGGCAAGGGCTTCGCCTACCTCATGCAGAACCTGCCGCGCGAGCGGGTGATGATCGGCGTCACCTCGCTCGCGGGTGCGGAGTCGGTGTTCGAGCAGACGCTTGAGTACTGCAAGCAGCGGCAGGCGTTCGGGCGTCCGATTGGAAAGTTCCAGCACAACCGGTTTGTGCTCGCCGAGATGGCCACTGAGCTGGCCGTGGCCCGCGCGTTCACAGACCGGGCGATCACCGAGCACAACGCGGGACGGTTGAGCGCCGAGGAAGCCTCCATGCTGAAGTGGTGGAACACCGAACTCGGCAACCGGGTCGTGGACAGATGCGTTCAGCTGCATGGCGGCTACGGCTACATGCTCGAGTACCCGGTCGCTCGCGCCTACCTGAACGCGCGCGTTCAGACCATATTCGGCGGTACCACCGAGATCATGAAGGAGATAATCGGGCGGGGCCTTGGGCTCTGACCCGCGCCGTTTACATTGCTTGTGACCTGTGATCCCTAAGCGAAGCGGGGGATCACAGGGTTTGATGTGGTGTTTCGGCGGCGTCACGGTCACCGGCTCTGGCGGCCCCCCGGGCCCGCTACAGCGGTCCGGAGGGCCGCTACGGCGGCTTTGTACGCCAGGATGTCGTTATTGGCCGGTGATTCCGGGGCCGGAACAACATCCTGGAGTACAAAGCGTTCCCGGCCGGGCACGGCCCCCGGGCCGGGCGGAGGGGACCACGCCGCGGTCACCCGCCATGACAAGCCGCTCCAGCGGGTAACGGTCCCGGACCACCAGGACCACCCCGGACCACCAGGACCACCCCGGACCACCAGGACCGCGGCCAGCGGGACTGCGGCGGCGCCGCAGTCCCGCGCATCTACGACGCGTCCGGCCTGCTCGTCACCTGCCACCGGCCCAGCCATGCTGGCACCCTCGGGGCCACCATCACCGACACAGCGTCCTGCGTCGGGCTCACGGGCTCACGCGTCGACCGGCGCTTTGACCTCGGCCGCCAGTTCAGCAGCGGACCGTGATCGTGCCAGCCCTGCCGTTGTCGCCGACTGGCATGTGGACGGCTGTCGCCCGGTGAGCGCGGCGATCCCGAGCGCTGCGGCGAGTGGGAGCGTGACCAGCCCAGGCAGCTGGTAGCGCCAGGAGAACTCGATGATGTCCGCGCCGACAAGCAGCACCGCGCCGGTGGCGACGACAAGGAAGCATGCCGACCGCAGCCCCGTCGGCCACAGGCTGATCAGGCCAGCACGGCCCGTCGGCCGCCAGCCGACCGCGCCAGCACAGCCCGCCCGGTCAGCGCGGCCCGCGGGCCGCCAGCCGACCGCGCCAGCACGGCCCGCCCGGTCAGCGCGGCCCGCCGTGCCAGCACGCCCCGCGTGCCGTTTCCCGCGCCGCCAGACACGATCGGCGCCAGCCGCACCGAGCACGCCGATCAGGCCAGCCAGGGCCAGGGCCGGTCCGGGCGTGTAACCGCCGTCCAGTTGGTAGGCGCGCGACGCGGCGGCCAGCGGCCGCACGACGCTCGGCCTGCCGCCACCGAACTGCCGCACGATCTCGGCCTCCCTTGAGTGCGCCAGGCCTGGCGGGAACTCCGGGTAGCTCGTCTGAAACTGCCAGCGGAAGATCGGGGTGTCGGCCTGGCCCGGCCGGCGTGGGTAGCTGAAGCTGCCGGCGACATCATCGGAGATGGCGGCAGCGACCCCGATCGGCTGCTGAAGGAGCACCTGCCGGGTGAAGTCACCGCGCAACGCACGTGAGCTCATGCCGACTGGGGCCTTGAACTTCAGCGCGGGGGAGCGGGGGTTGTGCATGAGGCCGTCCACTCCGAGCGCACGGGCAGCGGGGGTGGGGCACAACGCGGACTCATAGCTCGGGATGCGCAGCGTGGCGCAGTTGGCCGCAGCCGCCACCCGTCCGTAGAGGTTGCTGCCTTGCCCGGCGAGCTCCATCCGCCCGGTGGCGGCGAAGTTTCCGAGGAGATAGCCGACGACCGGCACCGCGAAGCTCGCACACAGCAGGGCCGGACGGCTGACAGGATGCCGCCAGATACGGCTGAGGGATGGGGCCAGCGACCGGCGCGGCAGGCCCGCGGGCGTAGGCCGCAGGCGCCGCGCGGTCGGCCCCGCGGCGAGCTGGCCCCGGGCCTTCCCCGCAGCGAGGTGTCCCCGCGCTGCGAGCCACACGTAGGCGGCCGTCGGCGCCACGACGAGCAGTCCCACCTCGCGGACGATGGCGGCCAGCCCAAATGCCAGACCGGCCACGGCCACGTTGCGCAGGCGCGGATGTGAACGCCACAGCAGCGCGACGAGCCCTGCGAGCACGACCGCCTCGAAGAAGGTGTCGGCCATGATGTTCTGCTCGAGTTGCAGTTGGTAGGCGTCGAAGAGCACCGGCGCCGCGGCAAGCGCGCCGACGAAGCGCTTGGCCCCCCAGCGCAGCGCGAGCGAATAGATCGCCGCAGCCATGAACAGCCCAAGCAGATGCTGTGTGATCGCTACCAGGGCCAGACCGCCGACTTTGAGCAGCGGCCACAACAACACCAGATAGCCGAGCGGATCCCAGTTCGATTCCGCGTAAAGGTAGCGGACAGAGTCGATGTACAGCAGCGCGGGCCAGTATGCGACCTGCACGACTACCCGCAGCGCCACACCGATGATCAGAGCCGACGTGAACAGCCAGTGTCGGCGCGCGGTGCCGACCGCTCGCAGGATAACGACGTTCACACAGCTCCCAGCGGCACGATCCGTGTGATCGACAGTAGGGGATCGGGCGTCGGTTTACGCGCTTAACAGACCGGACAGTTCCCAGAACGCGCGCTGCGTCACATCGTCGGCCGTCTTTGCTTTTTGTGACGCTCTGACGCACAATTCGTCGTACGGTGTCACAAACGGGCACGGACGGGAGGGCGCGAGGTGTCTTCAGCCGAGCGGGAAGAACCAGCCGGGTTGGTGATACCGGAGGGTGGGTTCTGGCCCGCACCGGAGATCCCACAGCCCAACATCTACCCGATGGAGTGGCGGGTCGAGACCGAGAAGCTAGCCGCGATCTACGAGAAGTCCAAACGGGTGGCGTGGAACCCGGCCGACCTGCCCTGGGATGGCCTTCGTGCCGAGGACTTCACCGTCGAACAGCGCCTTGGGATCATGTACTGGTTCGCAGTGCTCGCCAACTTCGACGCCTCTGGGCCAGCCGTGTTCGCGCGCGCCACCATCCACGCCTTCGAACAGCATGAGGAAGATCCCGTACGTAAGTGCTTCTTCTCGATCACCAGGGACGAGATGAACCACGAGGAATGCTGCCAGCGGACTATCGCGAAGCTGTGGCCGGGTGGCCCACTGAACTGGACGCCGCGGACCGACCTCGAGCATGCGGCGCACAACAATATCGGCTGGCTGTACCACAACGGCGGCAGATACTGGGGTGGGTATAACCGCGCGGTGGGCAAGTACTCGCTGCCCGTGCTGTTCACCAGCTTCATGATGGGCGAGATGGCGGCGTCCACTCTGTTTCGCGGCATGGCGTCCGGGACCCGCCATCCGGTCTTCAGCGAGGTGTTTCAGCGGATTGGCCGAGATGAGTCACGGCACCTGCAGATCTGCATGACGATACTTGAGAACGAGTGGCCCGGGTTGACTGACGAGGTCAGGCACCTGATCACCCGCCAGCTCAGGGCGGGGTTCATCTTCCTGTCGATGATCCTGTGGGAGCCGCCGGAGGGGTTCTGGGAGCTGCCGCCTTACTTCCTGCCAAACCACCGGATCCTCATGAACCACGCACGCGACGCCGGCCTCGGCGTGCTTTCTTACGCGGAGCAGGCCGAGAACTGGCGGATCGCCATGGCCCGCGTCCGTGCGATTGTGCAGCGCTGGGGCATCGCGTTCCCCGCCATCCCCGAACTAGATATCGAGGGCGTGGACGTGGCCGCGGACATCAACCCGGAGGACATCATCCCGGTCTTTTGAGGCGTCGGTCCGCCTGCGCGGCAGCGAGCCCGCGATGAGCGCTGCGACAAGGGATCACTCGCCCAGGTTGAACAGGGTGATGAGGGCGACAAGGACGAGCGTGGTTGTCGCGATCATGACGTGAAGGGTTGCCGACCAGACGGGGAAACCGCGCCGTGGCTCCACTGGCCGGACATGTCGGCCGTTGCCGTCCCGCCAGCGGTCCACCACGCTGATCCCGAGCAGCGCGACGACGCCGAGCAGGATCAGCGCGCCGTAGGCAAGAACCCTCCGGTCGTACATGGCGTAGCCGATCCACAGCACAAGCCCCGCGCCCGCGCAGGCGAAGTGAAGGCCCATCAGCGTGGCGCGGATGACAGGCGGGCGCACGCCCGGCTGACTCCGCCCGGACATCGCGTACAGAAACAGCCGGTAGGCCTTTCCGCGCAGCAGCAGGTTGGCCCCGAGCATGGCGGTCAACAGCCAGCTGGCAAGCGCCACGAGCGTCAGCGTGCTCGCGCCTCGGAACAACGCTCATCCCCCTCGTTTTCGGCGCGGGCGGGAGGGCTGGACGCGAGGGACGCGCGCCGCCAGCACCGAACGGGTACCTACCAGGCAGCCACGTACAAAACCTGGCAGGGGTTCGGATTCTCGCAGAATTCGCACCGCGGTAACAGGTGCCCTGACCTGCATCGACGACGGCGGCGACGGGCGGCGCCGCGTGCCAGTCACGCATTGACGCCCCAAAGCCGCTGTGCGTAACGGTGGCTGCCTCGGCGCCGATAACGAGGTAGATGCGGTTGACGTGGGTGCCCCCGAGCTCACGTCAGCCGCGTCTCGGCGGCTGCCATATTCTGCGCTGCCACATTCTGCGGGCTCACCAGGTCGCGGGACCTGCCGCCGCTGCCAGCGGCCCGGTAGCGTTTCGTTCATGACTCTTACGCAAGCTCCGCCCTTTGGCCGGATGCTGACCGCCATGGTCACGCCCATGACGGCCGACGGCGCCGTGGACTACGACGGCGCCGCCAGGCTCGCGACCCACCTCGTCGACGACATGCGCAACGACGGCATCGTGGTCAGCGGCACCACCGGCGAGTCGCCGACCACCACGGACACCGAGAAAGAGCGGCTGCTCGCCGCAGTGCTCGATGCGGTGGGAGACCGGGCAACTGTCATAGCGGGCGTCGGCACCAACGACACGGCACACACCATCGAACTCGCCAGGCAGGCGGAGCGGGCAGGCGCGCATGCCCTGCTCGTCGTGACGCCCTACTACAACAAGCCGCCGCAGGCAGGTCTCGAACGGCATTTCACCGCGGCCGCCGATGCGACGGGGCTGCCGGTCATGCTCTACGACATCCCCGGCCGAACCGGGCTGGCCATCAGCACCGATACGCTGGTCAGGCTTGCCACCCATCCGCGCATCGTCGCGGTGAAGGACGCCAAGGATAATCTCGGCGCCAGCTCCCTGGTGCTCGCGCGCACCAACCTCGCCTACTACTGCGGCACCGACATGCTCAACCTGCCATCGCTTGCGATCGGCGCCAGCGGGTTCGTCAGCGTGGTCGGACACGTCGTGGGCGACCGGCTGCACGAAATGATCGACGCATTTGCCTGCGGCGACGTCGCGGCTGCGCAGGCAATTCACCAGAGCTTGCTGTCCGTGTACACCGGCATCTTCCGCAGCCAAGGAGTGATCATGACGAAGGCCGCGCTGAAGCTGCTCGGGCTGCCGGGTGGTACGGTGCGTGCCCCCCTCGTGGACGCTGGACCGAACGAGGTCGAGACGCTGCGCGCTGACCTGCTGGCCGGCGGGGTAAAGATCCCAGCGTGAGCGCGGCGCGCAGGGCCGGCCGCGGGCGAGCGAGCCGGGCAGCGGAAGGGGTGATGCGGTGAGCCATCCGCACCCGGACCTCGGACGGCCACCCCCCCTTTCCCTTAACGGCTTGCGCGTCGTGGCGCTTGGCGGCCTCGGCGAGATAGGCCGCAACATGACGGTCTTCGAGTACGGTGACCGCCTGCTCATCGTGGACTGCGGCGTCCTGTTCCCAGAGTCCGACCAGCCTGGCGTCGATCTGATCCTGCCCGACTTCGACTACATCCGCGGCCGGCTGGACAGCGTCGACGCGCTTGTGCTCACCCACGCGCACGAGGATCACATCGGCGCGGTGCCCTACCTGCTGCGCGAACGTGGTGACATACCGCTCGTCGGCTCGAAGCTCACTCTTGCGCTGGTGGCGAGCAAGCTCGTCGAGCACCGCATCGACCCCGTCACAGTCGAGGTGAGTGAGGGGGCGCGGCAGCCGTTCGGGATATTTGATCTTGAGTTTTTTGCCGTTAACCATTCCATCCCCGATGCGCTCGCCGTCGCCATCCGTACCCCGGCCGGGCTGGTGCTGCACACGGGTGACTTCAAGCTTGATCAGCTGCCGCTTGACGGCCGGCTGACCGACCTCGGCGGCTTCGCCCGGCTCGGCAACGAGGGCGTCGACCTGCTCATGTCCGACTCGACCAACGCCGAGGTGCCGGGGATCGTCACGAGTGAGCAGGACATCGCGCCCGTGCTTGCCGAGGTGTTCGCGAGCGCGGAAAAGCGGATCATCGTGGCGTGCTTCGCCAGCCACGTGCACCGGGTGCAGCAGGTGCTCGACGCGGCGGTCGCACACGGCCGCAAGGTCGCGTTCGTCGGCCGCTCGATGGTGCGCAACATGGGCGTGGCGCGAGATCTCGGCTATCTGCGGGTGCCGGGCGGCCTCATGGTGGAGGGGCGCGAGGTAGACCAACTGCCTCCCGAGGAGGTTGTCCTCGTCTCCACCGGCTCGCAGGGCGAGCCCATGTCGGCGCTTTCCCGGATGGCGACTCGCGATCATCCGATCCGTGTCGTCGCAGGTGACACGGTGATCCTCGCCTCCTCGCTCGTGCCGGGCAACGAGACGGCGGTATACCGGGTGATCAACGGGCTCACCCGGTGGGGCGCGCGCGTGGTGCACAAGGGCAACGCGCTTGTACACGTCTCGGGGCACGCGCCGGCGGGCGAGCTGCTGTACGTGCTGAACCTCACCCGGCCCGCCAACTTCATGCCGGTGCACGGGGAGTGGCGCCATCTGCGCGCGCACGCGAAGCTCGCCGAGCTCACCGGTGTGCCCAGTCGCCGCGTGGTGATCGCAGAGGACGGGGTGGTCGTGGACCTGGCGGACGGGCGGGCGTCGATCTCCGGCGCCGTCCCGTGCGGGTATGTCTACGTCGACGGCTTGTCCGTCGGTGAGGTCACCGAGTCGTCGCTGAAGGACCGGAGGATCCTTGGCGACGAGGGTTTCGTCTCTGTCGTGATCGTGCTCGACTCGACCACGGGCAAGCTGGTCGGCGGGCCGGAGATTCACGCGCGCGGATCCGGTATCGACGATGCGGCCTTCGTGGAGGTGCGGCCGCGCATCGAGGAGGCGCTCGCTCACGCTGCCGCCGATGGAATCACCGACACCCATCAGCTGAGCCAGCTCGTCCGCCGAACGGTGGGACGCTGGGTGAACGAGAACTACCGGCGCCGCCCGATGATCATTCCGATGGTTGTCGAGCTCTGACCGGGTGGGGCCACGCCGGCTTGGGTGCCCTGCGCCCGCGACCACCCGTGGCAATCATCGCGACACGCGCGCCGGTGCCTTTGGCGCCAGGGCAATGCTCTGTACCTTTGAGACCATGGCGACCCGTGCGCCTCATAACCTACGTAACAGCCCAGGCAGCGCAACGGCCCATAGGTCGGCTGCGCCAGCCGGGCGTGGCGGCGTTGCCTCGCGCGCTGGTTCGGGCACGGGGTCGCCACCCCGGCCCCGGCGGCCGGCCAGCAGGCAGCGCGGCCCGCAGACGGGCTGGCAAGCACGCAAGCAGCGCTCGCCAGGCCGAAAGGGACGGCCCCCCGGCAGGCGCAACGGCGCCCGCAAGCGGGCTGGCGGCAGCGCTCAGCGGCCGCCGGACCCATTTATGATCTTGTTCGGATGGGTCGCCAAGGCGGCCTCCGCCGCCTGGATGGTGGCCGCGCACGGCGTCGGTTTCGTGGCGCGGGCGATCGGGCGAAGCGCGCGTGACCTGGATCCGCTGCATCGCAGGGACGGCATCGGCCTAGCCGTGCTCGGCGCGGCGATCGTCACCGCTGCGACGACCTGGTGGCACCTGGGGAGCGTGGTGGGCAGTGCGGTGTCGGCGCTTGTGAGTGGCGCGTTCGGGGCCGCTGCCTGGTCGGTGCCTTTGCTGCTTGTCCTGCTCTCCTGGCGTTTCTTGCGTCACCCGGATCGAAACGCGGAAACCGGCCGGATGGTGATCGGCTGGCTTGCTCTTGTCGTAGGCGCGCTGGGTCTCGTGCACATTGCGAACGGCACCCCGCCGCCGACCGCCGGCGCCGCGGTCATGCGCTCGGCAGGCGGTTTCATCGGTTTCTTCGCCTCCGCGCCGCTTGTCGCGGCGGTCACGCCATGGCTCGCCGCGCCTCTGCTCGCCCTACTCTGCGGTTTTGGCTTGCTCGTGATCACCGCGACGCCGCTGCACCGGATACCCGAGCGGCTGGCCGATCTGCGTGGCCTCGTGCGGCACGCTGACGCGGCCGCCCCTGGCCCGGGCGCGGACGAGGCCGCCCGTCGCGGCCCCGGCGGCCTGGCCGGTCAGCTCATCCGCGGCGGGCGCGCCCGCAAGCCTGCCATCGAACCAGGCGATCACGAAAAGCCCTACGACACCCCGCTGCTCTCCGACGGCCCGAGTTCGCGCCGGGCCGCGATGCGGGATGGCGACGCGGCGCCACGCGGTGCGCTCGCCGGGGATCATGGCAGCGGGGCAGGCGACCGCCACGGCGAGGGCGGTGGCCAACGCGGGCACCGAGCCGACGCCGACGACCTGCTCGAAGCGCTCGGTTTCTGGCCAGCGGGCGCCGACAAGCCTGCCGGGTCACGCGGCGGTGGGCACGAAAGCGCCCCCGCGCCGCCTGGCACCCTGCGCGGCCGCGCCGAGCAGTTGACCCTCACCGGGTCTGCGGATGGCAGCTATACCCTCCCGCCGACCGCCCTGCTCCGCCCGGGCGCGCCGCCCAAGATGCGAACCCGCGCGAACGACGCGATGGTCATCGCGCTCAGCGAGGTGCTTGAGCAGTTCAACGTTGATGCGCAGGTCACTGGATTCGCCCGGGGCCCCACAGTGACCAGATACGAGATCGAGCTCGGCCCGGCGGTCAAGGTCGAGCGGGTGACCGCGCTGTCGAAGAACATCGCGTACGCGGTGAAGAGCGCTGACGTGCGAATCCTTTCGCCGATTCCGGGCAAGTCAGCGATCGGGATTGAGATCCCGAACACCGACAAGGAGATCGTCAGCCTGGGCGATGTGTTGCGCTCTCCCGTCGCGGTGAACGATCACCACGCGATGGTGGTGGGTCTGGGCAAGGACGTCGAGGGCCGCACCGTGGTGGCGAACCTGGCCAAGATGCCGCACCTGCTGATCGCAGGCGCCACGGGCTCGGGGAAGTCGGTTTGCATCAACGGCCTTATCACCTCGGTCCTCACCCGCGCGACCCCGGATGAGGTGCGCGCGATTCTCATCGATCCAAAGCGCGTCGAGCTGACGATCTACGACGGGATCCCGCATCTGATCACGCCGATCATCACCAATCCGAAACGGGCAGCGGAGGCGCTGGAGTGGGTCGTCGGCGAGATGGAGCGGCGTTACGACGACCTCGCCGCGTCGGGGTTCCGCCACCTGGATGACTTCAACAAGGCGGTACGGGCGGGAAAGCTGACCGCGCCGCCCGGCAGCGACCGCGTGTACGAGCCCTATCCGTATCTGCTCGTCGTCGTGGACGAGCTGGCCGACCTGATGATGGTCGCGCCACGTGACGTTGAGGACTCCGTCGTCCGGATCACCCAGCTCGCCCGGGCCGCGGGCATCCACCTTGTGCTCGCAACGCAGCGGCCAAGCGTGGACGTGGTCACCGGTTTGATCAAGGCCAATGTCCCGTCGCGGCTGGCCTTCGCGACGTCCAGCCTCGCCGACAGCCGGGTCATCCTGGATCAGCCGGGCGCGGAGAAGCTGGTCGGCCAGGGCGACGCGCTGTTCCTGCCCATGGGCGCGAGCAAGCCGCTGCGGCTGCAAAACGCCTTCGTGACGGAGAAGGAGATCCGTGAGATCGTCGCGCACTGCAAGAAGCAGGCGCAACCCACCTACCGCGAGGACGTGACCGCCGCGGCCGGCCGCAGGCGCGAGGTCGACGGAGACATCGGCGATGATCTTGACCTGCTCGTGCAGGCCGCGGAACTCGTCATCGGCACGCAGTTCGGCTCGACGTCAATGCTGCAGCGCAAGCTCCGGGTTGGTTTCGCCAAGGCAGGCCGGCTGATGGATCTGCTCGAGAGCCGCGGCATCGTGGGGCCCAGCGAGGGTTCCAAGGCCCGCGACGTTCTGGTGAAGCCGGACGATCTTTCTGAGGTCCTCGGCAGTTTGCGCGGCGAATAAGCGCCGCGGCCGAGTGAGTGATCATGGCGCCGGTGGTTGTCGGCCTGCAACGCCGGGTATGAACATGATCGCTCCGGGGGGAGTGATCATCACGTGCTGATTTCGCCTTTTTTGCTGCGGGGGGCGTCTCGCTGGCACCAGGATGGCTGTCTACACTTGGTGAGCGGATCGGAACTCCGGAGGCGTAGCGGAGGAATGGCGTGAGTATCGGCGATACCCTGGCACGCGCCCGCCGGGAGGCCGGTCTCAGTATTACCCAGGTCAGCCAGCGGACCCGGATCAGGGAAACAATCATCCGCGGGATCGAGAACGACGACTTCTCGGCGTGCGGTGGTGATTTTTACGCGCGAGGCCACATTCGCGGCATCGCAAAGACCGTCGGCATCGATCCGGAGCCGCTGATCCAGGAATATGACCGGGCACACGGCGCGCTTGGCCAGGTTTCCGCCGCTGAGGTATTCGAGCCGACCAGGCCGATCAGGATGCGCGAGCGCCGTACGCCAAACTGGAGCGCGGTTATGGCGCTGGCGATCATCGGGGTCATCGTGTTCGTGATAGTCCAGGCCTTTAGCTCCTCACACCATGTGAACACCGCGGCGCGTGATCAGTTCAAGAAGCCGTCAGCGGCGGCCTCTGCCACGCCGCCTCCCAGCCCAACACCGGCCGCCAGCCAGCCGCAGTCCTCGGTGGTGGTCCAGCTCGCCGCGAATCAGGACTGCTGGGTCGGCGTGTACAGCGCGAACGGGGTCGAGAAGTGGCAGGGGATCATCTCGGCCGGGATGACGCGGTCCTGGAACTTCACCCGGCAGGTGTCCATGAAGATCGGCAATCCAGGCGGGATCACGCTCACCGTGAACGGCCGCAGCATGGACTCGCTCGGCACGCAGCCGGTCACCCTGAACTTCCAGCCCGGCAGGACGGTCTCAGGCTAGACAGGCCAGCGAACCGGCACCGCACCCGCCAGCCGTCGTGCGGCCTCACGCCCTGCCGTCTCGCGGCCGCGCCAATCGGCCGTCACCGATGCAGCCCGCAGTCGGGCGCTTACCGTAGTCTGCCGGTGTGTCATCGAGCACTCCTGGCGCCAACCGGACCGTCCGTCTCGTCACCCTCGGCTGCGCGCGCAACGAGGTGGACTCCGAGGAGCTGGCCGCCCGCTTGGAGGCTGCGGGCTGGACACTGGCCGGCGGAGATGACGACGGCGGCGGCGCCGACCGCGGCGGTGCCGACCGCGGCGGCGACGCGAGCGTCGTGCTTGTCAACACCTGTGGCTTTATCCAAGCCGCCAAGCAGGATTCCATCGGGGAGCTGCTGTCCGCGGCCGACGCCGGTGTCCCCGTCGTCGCGGCCGGATGCCTCGCAGAGAGGTACGGCGCCGAGCTAGCGCAGGCGCTGCCCGAGGCCGAGGTGATCAGCTTTGACGACTACGCGGCCATCGCCGAGCGCCTCGACGCGCTCGTCGCGGGCGAACGCAGGCCGGCCCACACACCCCGCGACCGCCGTCGGCTCTTGCCGCTCGCTCCGGCCGACCGGCCGGCGAGCGTGTCACGATCGGGGTCCGCGCCAGCGAGCGTTAGCCGTTATGGACCTGATGACCGCCTGCCGTCCATAGCTCCGCCTTCCGGGCCGCGCGTGCTGCGGCGCAGGCTGTCTGGAGGTTTTGCCGCACCTTTGAAGATCGCGTCCGGGTGTGACCGGCGCTGCAGTTTCTGCGCTATCCCGTCATTCCGCGGTGCGTTTGTGTCACGGGCGCCGGAGGAGATCCTCGCCGAGGCGCAGTGGCTCGCCGCCGACGGCGTCCGTGAACTGGTGCTCGTCAGCGAGAACTCGACGTCCTATGGCAAGGACCTGGGCAATCTGCGGCTCCTTGAGGAGTTGCTGCCCGCGCTCGCCGCGGTGCCCGGCATCGTTCGGGTCCGTATCAGCTATCTGCAGCCTGCCGAGATGCGGCCCAGCCTGGCCGAGGTGATGGCCGCCACCCCGGGCGTGGCGCCGTATTTCGACCTGTCGTTCCAGCATGCGAGCGGACACGTGCTACGGGCCATGCGGCGGTTCGGCGACCGCGGGCGTTTCGGGGAGTTGCTTGATCGGATCCGCCGGATGAGCCCAGCGGCGGGGGTGCGCTCCAACTTCATCGTCGGTTTCCCGGGTGAGACCCGATCCGACCTTGACGAGCTGCGCATCTTCCTTGAGACAGCGCGGCTCGACGCCATCGGGATCTTCGGCTATTCCGACGAGGACGGCACCTCGGCGGCGTCGCTGCCGGGCAAAGTGGGCGAGGACGAGATCGCCGCGCGATGCCGCGAGGTCACCGACGTAGCGGACGAACTGATGGCGCAGCGCGCGGAGGAGCGGATTGGCGAGGAGGTCCACGTCCTGCTCGAAACGCGGCTCGGCGATGGCGCCCTTGAGGGCCGAGCCGCACACCAGGCGCCTGAGGTCGACGGCGCCACGATCGTGGCGGAAGATCTTGGCGCGCTGCCGGGAGATCTTGTGCGTGCGACGGTCCGGGCTGCCGATGGCGTTGACCTGCTTGCCAAGGCGACCGAGATAGTGTCGGCGGGACCGCATTGAACCGGGCCGCGTCCGGTCGGCGCGGGGACGGCCCAGCGGAGCCCACCGTGCCCACACCGGCGACAGGCCTGGTCAATGTGGCAAACGGGCTGACCGTTCTGCGCCTCGCGCTGGTCCCTGCCTTCGTTGGGTTCCTGGTCATGGGCGGGGGCGCGGCACGATCGACCGCCTTGGCCCTGTTCGTCGCCGCATCGGCAACGGACTGGCTGGACGGGCGCCTGGCGCGCAGGCGCGGGATCATAACGGATTTTGGCAAGATCGTAGATCCAATCGCCGACAAGGCGCTGACCGGGTCCGCCCTGATTGGCCTCTCATTTCTCGGAGAACTGGCGTGGTGGGTGACCGCCGTGATCCTTTTCCGCGAGATCGGCGTCACGGTGCTGCGCTTTTGGGTGCTAAGGCACGGCGTCATCCCGGCGAGCCGGGGCGGAAAGCTCAAAACGTTGCTGCAGGTCGTCGCGATCGGCCTGTACATCCTGCCAGCCCCGCTTCGCCTCGTCCGCCAGCTAGCGATGGCGGCGGCGCTGGTGGTCACCATCCTTACCGGTGGCGACTACGTGACTCGTGCCACCCGGCTGCGTCGCGGCCGCGGCGTGGCCGCGCAGGTTAGCGGTGGCGCCAGCGGGGCGCCCGATGCCTGACCGGACAGCTCTGGCGCAGCAGGTGCTCGACCTGCTGGTGGCACGGCGCCAGACCGTAGCGGTGGCCGAGTCGCTGACCGGCGGGCTGGTGTGCGCCGCGCTCACCGACATCCCCGGCGCGTCGGCGGTGGTGCGCGGCGGAGTCGTGGCCTACGCGACCGATCTGAAGGCTGAGCTGCTCGGCGTCCCGCGGCGGTTGCTCGACCGGTTCGGCGCCGTGCATCCAGATGTCGCCATCGCGATGGCGCAGGGCGTGCGGCTCCGGCTCGGTGCGGCGTTTTCCGCGGCCACCACGGGCGTGGCGGGTCCGGAGCCGCAGGACGGACAGCCAGTCGGCACCGTGTATGTCGCGGTCGCGTGGCAAGGCGACACGGTGGTGCGGACGGTTGCACTTTCCGGGGATCGAGCCGCGGTGCGGCAAGGCGCTGTCGAAGCGTCGCTCGGGCTGCTGCTCGACAAGCTTGCAGAGCGTGGGGAAGAGAAGGGGTGATTACAGTGTTACCCCCTCATAAGTCCACCCTTTGGCTCTGCCTCTCTGTCGGTTTGGCCAGGTACGGTGGAGGTATTAGGGATGCAGCGCCAGGGTCTCGGGAAGGGGTGCGACGATGGTACTGCTTCGTCACTTGCTCGGTGACGTGCTGAGGCGGTTGCGCCTGCGGCAGGGTCGCACTCTGCGCGAGGTTTCTGCGGATGCTCGTGTGTCCCTCGGTTACCTGTCAGAGGTCGAGCGCGGCCAAAAGGAAGCCTCTTCTGAATTGCTTGGCGCTATCTGCTCCGCGCTAGGCGTGCCCCTATCCCGCGTCCTGAGGGAAGTGTCGGACGGGTTCGCGCTGTCTGAGCTGCAGAACTCGCCGGTGCTCGGCGCTGTCCAGGAGCCGGTGCTGGCCGGCCGTTCCGAGCGGGCACTTGTGCCGGGATCGGCTCTGGCCGCCGCGCGCGACGCCGTGCTCGAAGGCCCGGTGCCAGCCAGCGAGGTGCTGACCAGCCGGCCGCTGCGTCACGACATCATCGGCCGTCAAGGCGACCGGACCGGGCGCAGGGAATTCGGCGGCGGGTCCAGCCACGTGGACGACATCAAGGACATGATCCCTGTCTGAGAGCTTGGGCGTTCACAGCCAGGCCTCGGGGTCTTCGGCCAGCTCGATGACCCGGCGCGGCAGCTTGCCCGAGGCGATGTGTTCGAGTGTCACGTTCTCCAAGATGGCGCGCTCGTTCGCGCGCAGCGCGATCCAGACGCGCTGCAGCGGCGCCGCCGCGCCCGAGTAGCCGACGTTCTCCGGCCGCGCCCCACGGACACCGACCAGCGGGCCATCGACCGCTCGGATGATGTCCGCGAGGGCGATACTTCCCGCTGGCCGCGCGAGCCAGAAGCCGCCGGCGGCGCCGCGCTGGCTCCGCACGAGGCCCGCGCGCCGCAACTGGGTGAGGATGTTCTCGAGAAACTTGACCGGAATGCCCTGGGCGCTCGCGAGGTGCTCAGCGGTGATGGGCGTGCCGTCACCGACCGAGAGCTCGGCGGCGGCGCGAAGCGCGTAGTCGGCCCGGGCGGACAGTCGCATAACGGCATTATCCCAGCAAGCGCGCCGCACGTGCGGCTGACCGTGCCAGCTCACGTCCGGGGGGGACGGTGAGGGCGCAGTGCGGCCGACCGTGCCAGCTCCCGTCCGCGAAACAGCGGTGGCACTCCGCTGTTCCTACGTCACCGGCCCCGGTGGCCGACCGCTATTGCTCCTGGCTACGCGGGGTTGGGACGGCGATGAAGACCGAGGATCTCGGCCGCCACCTGGCAGTTGACGTATCCGGCGCCATAGGTGGCCAGAAACAGGCCGGCCTTCGGCCGCCAGATGGGCAGGCCCATCTCGACGACGATCGCGTCAGGACGGGCGGCGAGCACCTCGCGGACCAGGTCCCTCGCCGCTGCGTCACGGTGGGCACCGCGGACCACCGTGATGATCGGCCGCCCGGCTGCCTGGTCAAGCACGGTCTTGGCGGCATCTGCCGCGACCATGCCTGCCTGGCCAGGCATGGGAAACCGGAGCAGGTCGCCATCGTCGAGCCACGGGCCGAGGCCCCAAGGGACGGCGCCGACGGCGATGTTGACCGGCGGCTCCACCTGCACGACGAGGGGTCTGCCGCCTGACACGACAGCCGCCGGAGCATCCGCTTCGCGCACGTCGGAGCGGTAAGGCTGGGTTCTTGATCGCTCCACAGCAAACAACCGGGCGGCGCGGCGTGCGGCTACCAGCCCTGCGTCGCCGTCGGCGCGCATCGCGCGAGGCGGGGCCGCGGCCAGCCAGCCTCGCAGCTCGCCGACTCTGGCCGCGGCCTCCTCCAGCCGGTCGCCAGGCAGCACGCCATTCGCGGCGGCACGCGCAAGCGCGGCGCGAACGGCGAGGTAGGTCTGTTCGTCTTGGTCACGGCCGAGACACAACAGATCCGCGCCGGCGGCGACAGCGAGCACGGCGCATTCAGGCATGCCGCGGTATCCGCGAGCGTCCTGGATCCCCCGCATCTCCAGCGCGTCGGTGACGATGACGCCCCCGAAGCCAAGTTGGTTCCTCAGCAGCCCGGTCAGCGCCGCATGCGACAGAGTGGCTGGAAGTTCGCCTGTAAGCTCCGGCACCCGCAGGTGGCCGGTCATAACGCCCTTCACCCCGGCGGCGATCGCGGCTTTGAACGGCGGCAGGTCCCGCAGCCAGAGCACGTCCAGTCCGCCCGGAACCGTCGCAAGCACGTCGTGGCTGTCTTCACGGGTGCTGCCATGGCCGGGAAAATGCTTGGCGCAGGCGGCGACGCCGACGGCGTGCAGCCCGGCAATAGCGGCAGCGGCATGGTGACTGACCAGCTCCGCCTCGGCGCCGAAAGCGCGCGTGCCGATCACCGGGTTGTCAAGCGCGGTGTTCACGTCCACCGACGGAGCAAGATCGACGTTGACGCCCGCGGCTGCCAGGTCCGCGCCGATGTCGCGGTACACACGCCGGGTCAGCTCCGGGTCGTCTGCCGCGCCGAGCGCGGCGTTGCCCGGATAAGGGCTGCCCGTCCGGTGCGCGATCCGGGTGACGTCGCCGCCCTCCTCGTCGATTGCGATCAGAGGCTCTGCCGTCACGCTGCGCAGCCGTTCGGTAAGTTCGGCGAGTTGATCACTGTCGGCCACGTTGCCGCTGAACAGGGTGACCCCGGCGAGCCCGCCTTCGAGCGCGGTGAGCAACCACCGCGGCGCGGTTGTCCCGGGAAAGGGCGGAATGAGGATGCCGTCGGCCAGGCGGAGGAGCGACGGGTCGTCGGGCCCGCGCTGCGTGCTCATCCCTTCACCGCCCCGGCGACCAGGCCGCTGCGCATCCGCCGCTGCACGAGCAGGAAGAAGACCATCGGCGGGATGGTGTAGGTGATGGACGCCGCCATGATCGAGCCCCAGGCGGCGCCACCGCGTCCGAAGAAGTAGTTCACGTAGATCGGCAGGGTGTATTTCTGCTGGTCAAGGCCGAGGAACGTGAGCGCGAAGATGAACTCGTTCCAGGCATAGATGAACGAGAACACGCTCGTCGCGACGAGGCCGGGGGCGACGAGCGGGAACAGGATCCGCCAGAAGATCCGCGCAGGCCCGGCGCCGTCGATCGCCGCGGCTTCCTCGAGTTCCCTCGGCACGGTCGCCACGAAGTTGCGCAGCATCCAGATCGAGATCGGCAGCGCGAAGGCGGTGTAGACGACGATCAGGCCGGTCAGGCTGTCAAGCAGGTTCAGCGAGCGGAAGTCGATGAAGAGCGCGATCACCAGCGCCTGCTGCGGCAGCATCTGGACGATCAGCAGCATGATCAGGTAGGAGGTGCGGAAGCGGAACCTGAACCGGGCGACCGCCACTGCGGCAAGCAGCGAGATCAGCGACGCGAAGACGACCGACGTCACCGTGACAAACAGGCTGTTCCTGAAGAAAGTCCAGTAAGAGATTCCGATGACCTTTCCGCTCATCACGTTCGCGAAGTTGGCCAGCGTCGGGTGAGCGGGTAGCGGATGCGGTGTCAGCGAGAAGATCTCCTGCCGCGGCTTGAACGCGGTGGAGACCATCCAGAAGATCGGCAATAGCGTCACGGCGGCGACCAGCAGTCCACCGCCGTTCAGTACGGTCCGGCGAACCATCCTTGACGCCCTGGCCCGCCTCACGCTATCGCCCCCTGCCGGACAGAAGCACGGACGTACCCGACCGTGATGATCAACAGCACCACGGTGAGGATCACGGCGAGCGCCGCTCCGACGCCATATGCGGGCGGCATCTGGAACGCCTTCGCGTAGGCGTAGATGCCGAGGTTGTACTCGTCTCGGTTGCCGAGCGCGCCGGCGATCAGGTACGCCTGCGTGAATACGCCGAAGTCCCATATGACCGACAGCAGGAGCAGGACGAGGAAGATCGGCTTGAGCAGCGGATAGGTGATTTTCCAGAAGACCCGCCACGGGCCCGCGCCATCCACACGCGCGGACTCATGGAGTTCGGCAGGGATGGTCTTGAGGCCGGCCAGAACGCTCACCGCGATGAACGGGAAGCCCTGCCAGACCAGGAGCAAGGTGAGCAACGTGTACGCCGGGAGCGCGGAGGTCGTCCAGTTGAATCCGGCCCAGTTGGTGCTCCCAACCAGCCAGTGCGGCAGCCGGCTCAGCGCCCAGTCGACAACCCCGCCGTCGGGGGAGAACAACCAGAAGAAGATGACGCTCGCCGACACCACGGGCGTCGCCCAGGCGAGCAGCGCCGCGGTGCTCACGAAGGCCGCCATCTTGCGGCCAAGCCGGTGCAACAGCAGCCCGACGAGCGTCCCCGCGCTGAGCGTGAGGACCACTACGACCGCAGCGAAGATCACGCTAATGCGCAGCGACAGCCAAAACTCGGGATCCCTCAGTACCGTCGCGTAGTTTCCCGCGCCGACCCACTGCGTGGGCGCGGATCCGGTCACCTGCGGCAGGCCATAGTTCTGCGCGGAAAACAGGCCGATCTGGATCGTGGGCCAGACAAGCACCAGGCCGATGGCCACCGCCGATGGCAACAGGAGGAGGTAGGGCGCCAGCCGGCGCCTGCGCATGACAGGGCCAATCCGGGTGGCGACGGCCGGCCGCGCCGTCACGGACCGCGCGGGCGCCGGCTGACCGTCCCGGTCGGTCCGGGGGACGGCTTCCCCGGACCGACCGTGCACGGAGTCAACCATGAGTCAGCTTTGGGATCCGCTGTTGAGAACGTTTTGCAGCTGCGTGTTCGCCTTGGTCACCGTTGTGGCGAACGGCGCGCCGTTCATGAGCTGCTTCATCATGGTTGGGATGATCAGATCGGTCGCGTCGGCCGTGGCCCAGTTCTTCGCGTTGAGCGGCGAAATCTGGGTTGTCGTGGCCGCCTTGGCGAAACCAGCCATGATCGGGTCATTGGCGTAGGCGCCGCCGGTGAGCTGCGAGGTATACGGGGGGAAGAATCCCTGCGAGTTAGCGAACGAGGTCGAGTTGGCCTTGCTGTCCATGACCTGGATCAGCGCCCATGCGGCCTGCGCGTGCGCGCTCTTCGCCCACACGCCCAGGTCGGAGCCTCCCGCAAAGGCGGGCGCCGGGCCGGGCCCACCACGGCTCGGAATGGGGAATGAGGCCCACTGAGGCTTGTACTTGGTCGAGGGGAACCCTGCCGCAGCCCACGGGCCGTCGATGTACATGTCGAGCTTGCCGAGCGCGAAGTCCTGGTTGGCGCCGCCCGAGGTGGCGCCGGGGTTCCCGAGTTCGGTTTGGCCGACGTACTTGGCTGGGGAGACGTGGTACTTGCGGTACAGGTCGACATAGAACTGGATGCCCGCCTCGGACTGCGGGCTGGTGAGTTCGGCCACCCACTTGCCGCCCTGCTGGACCGCGACCTGGCCACCGGCGCCCCAGATGAAGCTGACGATGCCGTTGGTGAAGTTGCTCGGCGCGCCAAGCCCGTAGGTGCCTGGGTACTTCTTCATCAGCGCCTGGGCGTCGCTCACCAGCTGCGTCCAGGTGGCTGGCGGCGCCGAGATGCCCGCCCCGGTGAGCTGGTCCTTGCGGTACCAGATCCCGCGGACGCCGCCGAACCACGGCATCGCGAAAATCTTGCCGTTTTGGGTGTCGTTGGCCAGCATGCCCGAAACGACGTCAGACTTGTTCGGCAATGCGCTCACATCGCGTGTGATGTCGGCGAGCATGCCCTGGCTTGCCACGGTTGGCGTGTCGGTATTGCCCAGTTCGGTCACGTCCGGCCCGCCCTTGCCGCTCGAAATCGCGTTCTGCCACTGGGTGGTGCGGACCGTCCATGGCACGAATTTCACGGTGACAGCGGTCTTGGCGTAGGCGGGGAACTGCTTGTGGAACTGTGTGATCACACCGTTCATCCAGGTGACCTGCGCCGGAGTCGAAGCGCCCATCCGCCAAACGGTCAGGGACGCAGGCGCCGCCGAGGATGTAGGTGCCTTGCCGCTCGAACCGCAGGCAGCGGCGGCAAGTAACACCATGGGCGCCACCGCCACTACGGCGGCGGCCTTTGTCAATTTCACTGCCATGTCTCCCTTCTCGGTGTTGCCCCGCGCGCGGCGACCCGATGACGCTTACCTCTTCGCGGTCGTCGGCGCCGCGGTTGTGGTGTGCCCGTGCGGCTCGGGCCGGTCTGGGCCGCGTGCGCAGCCTCGCCCGCGCCACCCTCGTGCCCGGACGATGCCCGGCAGCACCGGACGGCGCCCGGCAGCACCGGACGGCGCCCGGCAGCACCGGACCGTGTGGGTCGGCACTGCCGCTGACGGCGCGAGTGCTGTTCTTCGGAATGAAACTAACAGGAAACTTTCCTATAAGATAGACTCTGTTGCAGGATCGAAACCCAAAACCGCCTCGGACGCGGCCAAGCTCGTCCGCCTGCGTGAATGGCCGCTGCGCGGCCGGCATGTCGTGGTGTCGTGATCGCCGCAACCACGTCCGGTGCCTGGCGCCAGGGCGAATGCGGCGGAGAGTAACGTGCCGTCGAAGGGGAGGGTGCAGGATGCCGCCGAGGCCGGGTATACCTCGCCTGCTGCGGGAGCTCAACGACCGCGCGGCGCTTGAACTGCTGCTGGCCGAAGGCCCACTGACCAGGGCTCAGCTCGGCGAGCACACCGGTTTGTCCAAGGTCACCGCATCGCAGCTGCTGGCGCGGCTGCAGGAGCGCGGCCTGGTGGCGGTGGCGGGGGAGCAGGCGGGCGGGCGGGGACCGAACGCCGCACTGTACGGGGTCGTCCCATCGAGTGCGTATGTAGCCGGGCTACACGTCGAGGCCGATATTGTCAGCGCGGGCGTCGCGGATGTGACCGGTCGCGTCGTTACCGAGGTGGCGGTAGACCCAGGCAGCGGTGAGAACCCCGTCGAACTGGTGCGTGAAGCGGTTGCCAGCGCATGCCGCTCGGCAGGTGTGCAGGTGACCCAGCTTCGGGCACTGGTGATCGGCAGTCCGGGCGTGGTCGACCCGAGGACCGGCGATCCGCGGCTGGCAGTGAACTTGCCCGACTGGCACGAGGGCGTGCTCGATGCTCTTCGCGGCGACTTGCGCAGGCCCGTCACGATCGAGAATGACGTCAACCTCGCGGCCATCGCCGAACGCGCGCACGGCACCGCGGCCAACGTGGCCGACTTCGTGTTCATCTGGGTCGGCGTCGGTGTCGGCCTCGCAACCGTGCTGGATGGCCGGCTGCATCGCGGCTTCACCGGCGCGGCTGGCGAGATCGGTTACCTCCCAGTCCCGGGAGTGCCGCTTCCTGAAGATGTTCGGCGGCCATACACCGGGTCGCTGCAATCGCTTGTTGGGGCAGCGGCCGTGCGGCAGCTCGCCAACAGGAGCGGTTTCAAGCAGTTGTCAGCCGCGGCGGGCGTGCGCGCCGCGGTCGCGGCCATGGACGCCGGTGATGAGAACGGAGTCGAGTTCATCAACGAACTGGCCCGCCGGGTGGCTCTCGGACTGGCCGCGGTCTGCGCCGTGCTCGATCCGGAGCTCGTGGTGCTCGGTGGCGGTGTCGGGGAGGCCGGAGGCGTTCCCCTCGCCGAGCGGGTCGCGGCTGGGGTTGGCCGGATCTGCCTCAGCAATCCGCACGTCGTGCCCACCAGCGTCACTGACGGCCCGGTGCTGCGCGGCGCGATATTGACCGCGCTCGACCAGGCGCGCAAGCAGCTGCTTGACTCGGTCGGTACCGACTGAACCCCTTCCTGGAACCGTAGCGCTCGCGGCGGCCTGCGGGTCAGGCGTGCGTTTGGGACGCCCGCACACCGGCCCTGCGTGTGTGGCGTTTGCTCGGCCACGGAGCATTCGCAGGGCCGCTGCGGCTGGCCGGGCGGGCAGGCGGCATGTGCCGATCCTGCTTTGCCCGGCTGACATTTTCTGTCGGCCTAGGCCGTCATACGCCTCCGAGCCGGTTGATGAGCATGCGGTAGCGCCGTAGCGCGTTACGGAGCTGCTCGGTGTCAGCGCTGTTGCCGTCCCAGACATCGCGCAGGTCGCGAACGCGCTCCTGTGCGGCAGCCACGACCGTGGTGACGACCTCCTCGGCGAGGCCTGCCGCGCGGGTCACCGAATCTCGCGGGTCATCCACGAAGGCGGCTTGAATTTCCTGCCACCTGACATGCACCTGGGCGTCTTCAGCCATGAGGGGCGTGTCGTTGAACGTGTGATCATCGTTCAGCCGCGACTTCCGGTCGGCGGTTGACCGCTCCACGTCCCCTGGCTCTCTTTCGAGCCCGGTCTCCACACGGGTGCCGCCGGGTTCGCCTGCAGGGCCGCTGGGCTGGTCGGCGGTGCCGCTGGGCTGGTCGGCCGTGCCGCTGGGCTCGCCGACGGTGCCGCTGGGCTCGCCTGCAGGGCCGCTGGGCTGGTCGGCGGTGCCGCTGGGCTCGTGGGCGCCGTCGGCAGGGTCGGCCGGACCGGGCCCACTGTCGGCCGTCCTGGGCTTCCGCGCCGCGGCGATCCACGGCGCCGCCGCGCGATCGTTGCTTGTCTCTGCCGCAGACTGACTGTCCGTGGTATCGCTGAGCCGATCTGTCATCACAGCTCACCTCCGCGCGGAGCGGTCTGACGGCTCGGCCTGGCGCGCGGGCTCCTCCGCGACCTCACCCTCGGGCGCGTCGGCCATGGGCTGTTCGTTGTCTGCCGTGGTGCCCTTGCCTGGTCCGGCCCGGTCAGGCGCGCGGTCGCCATCGGCGCCAGCGCCAACGAGGTCCTCGAACACCGCTCCGTAGTGGACCATCGACTGCCTTAGGTCTTCCGTCGAGGTGGAGTCCGAGTCGGCGCGAGCGCTGATGTCGTGCGCTTTCCGCAGTCGGCCAAGCGTGCGCGCATGGTCGACGGACAGGTCGGCCTGGATCTGGCCGTAGTCCTCGGTCGGGTAACCACGGTCGTTCATCACCGAAATCAGCAGAGCCGATGCGGCCTGGAGCGCTTCGCGTGGCCGGTCGACAAAGTCCGCCTGAATCGCCTCCCACTGGGCGCTGTAATGCCTGCGCTTCTCCTCGGACAGCGGGCGGATGTCGAGTTTCTCGGCTCGCTCCTTTCGGCGCGCGAGCTCACCGGCGGCCGCCCGCTTGCTGCCGTGTTCCTCGACCAGCCGGTCGTATTCGGGGCCAAAGCGTCGGCGCAGCCTTCGCTGGTTTTGAACGCTGGCGACGATCGCTGCCGCGACGATGACGACAAGGCCCGCCACCACGACGACGATGACAATTCCTGCTGACATGACTGCCTCCCTCCTTGAGGTTGGAAGTGTTCGCCGTGCCCCGAGGCAGCCGGGTCAAACCGGACTTGTCAACTGTCGCAACGACGGACTGGCACAGCCACATTGCAAAGAGTCACCATCACGGTGCCTGCGGGACGGGTGGCGAGACCGTCATCCGTCGGTTCTCGACGTCAACGCGCGCTGGACGGCGGTGTAGCGGATCGCGTTCGCCTGGATCCGCCCGGCGTCGATCGCGGCCTGCTCGTCGGCGGCAGAGGTGCCGGCGAGGTCGGCAAAGTAGTAGGGCCCGTAGGCGCAGGACAGGCGCGCGAATCGTGCGTCGAGCCCGCGCACGATCCGTTCCCCCGTATGCAGCCCTTCCTGCTCTGCCCAGGACCGGCAGTAGGCATCCCAGGGCTGGCCGGAGCTTGCGTGCTCGTCGCGGCGCCGGTGCAGCCAGCCGGCCTCGGCATCCGGCGTCGCGGCCGTCAGCCGGGCGAAACACCACTGCGCGGTCGCCGCGTCGAACCGCTCCCTTGCCCATTCGACCACCACCGCCACGCCGCCCGGCGCCAGCGCTGCCGCCATCTTGTCCAGCACAACGTCCAGGTCGGCGACATGGTGCAGTGAGGTGCAGGCGATCAGGGCGTTCACCGGCCGCGACAGGTGATAACGCTCGAACTCGCAACGGTGGTAAGCCGGCGCGTCTGGGGCCTCAGGGTCGACGCCCGCCGCGTTGTACCCGCTATTGAGCAGTGCTGGCACGAACCCGCCGAGTGGCCCGCAACCGATCTCCAGCACCTCCGCAGGGGCGGGCGGAAGGGCCGCTTGGACGAACGGCCATGTCTCGGCGAGCCATCGCTGATCCGATGTCATGGAAGGACCCTACGGCCTGTCGAGTTAACCGGGACTGTGCGCGGCCCTGACGGCGTCGGCCAGAGCGGCCGCGGTCCTTCAGCCAGGCGAGAACGTGACGCTGGTTCGGTCACGTCGCGGTGCCTGGGCGTATACGCTCGCGGGTTAGGTTGTCCGTCATCGGTGCTGCGGGGTTATGCCCGCGCGCACGTCGGCGACGGCCGGGCGAGCCGGTTCCCAACCCCGCTGACCTGCAGGGATGCTGTTTGTATGTTTATGACCGAGTTCTGGGAACGCATGAACGCGCAATTCGGTGAGGCCTATGCGCAGAGCCTTGCCAAGGACCACGTGTTCGCGGGCCTCGGGGGGCGCACGATCGCGCAGGCGCTGGGCGAGGGCGAGGATGCGAAGGCCGTCTGGCATGCGGTGTGCGAGACATTTCCCGTGCCCGAACGGCTGCGCTGACCCAAGAGCCTTGACAACCCGGTGCGCCGACGCCGGCGTGTCGCGCCCATGATCGAACAGCTGTTCGCATACGCTGCTCACGTGCGCAACGCCCTTGTCGTGACCAGCGGGTGGCGTATCCGCGCAGACTTTCTGGTGAGGGCTTACCGCGCAGGCGCAAATTGTCGGTGGGCACGCGTAGCGTCTGTGCCGACGAACAAGTGGCTGGTCCAGCGGCGCGAATCACACCAAGGCGATCACCTGGGCGGAAGGCGGTAGTCCCGCCGCCCGGCACGTGACCATACAGGGAGTTCTCATGGCAGCTAGCGACAGGGCGCGAAGCGACCGGTCCAGTGACAGGGACAAGGCACTTGAGGCCGCGCTCGCCCAGATCGAGCGGCAGTTTGGCAAGGGCTCGGTCATGCGCCTTGGCGACGAGGTTCGCGCTCCGGTTGAGGTGATCCCGACAGGTTCGATCGCGCTTGACGTCGCGCTCGGCATCGGAGGCCTGCCCCGAGGCCGTGTTGTGGAGATATACGGCCCGGAGAGCAGCGGTAAGACATCGCTTGCCCTGCATGCGGTAGCCAACGCGCAGAAGGTGGGCGGGATCGCCGCTTTCATAGACGCAGAACACGCGCTGGATCCCGAGTACGCGAAAAGGCTTGGCGTCGACACTGACGCGCTGCTCGTTTCTCAGCCGGATACCGGCGAGCAGGCGCTCGAAATCACCGACATGCTTATCCGCTCCGGTGCCATTGACATCGTCGTCATCGACTCGGTGGCGGCGCTCGTCCCGCGGGCCGAAATCGAGGGCGAGATGGGCGACAGCCATGTCGGATTGCAGGCCAGGCTCATGTCCCAGGCTCTGCGCAAGCTCACCGGCGCCCTCAGCCAGACCAAGACCACCGCCGTTTTCATTAACCAGCTTCGTGAAAAGGTCGGAGTTTTGTTCGGCAGCCCGGAGGTCACGACGGGAGGGCGGGCGCTCAAATTCTATTCATCGATCCGACTCGATGTACGGCGCATAGAGACGCTCAAGGACGGTACGGAGGCGGTAGGGAACAGGATTCGGGTCAAGGTGGTAAAGAACAAAGTTTCACCTCCTTTCCGACAGGCCGAGATGGACATGCTTTTTGGTTTGGGAATAAGCCGGGAAGGTGGCCTGATCGATCTGGGCGTGGAGCAGGGAATCGTACGGAAGTCTGGTGCCTGGTACACCTACGATGGCGATCAACTCGGGCAGGGGAAGGAGAACGCACGGAACTTCTTGCGCAAAAACCCCGACCTATCAGACGAAATCGAGAAGAAGATCAAAGAGAAGCTCGGCGTAGGGCCGCGGCTCGACGCTGACTCTTCTGACGGCGCGGCTGCGGCTGGCCTGTCCGAGCCATCCACGGCCGGTAATGGCGCTACTCTCTCCGGCCCGGTCGGGCGCGGCCGATCTGCTGTTCCCGCGCGGTCCAGCGCCACGCCAGCATCATGAGGCGAGCACAACTGCCATCAACGGACGCAGAGACGGTGGCCAGGGAAGTTTGCCTGCGGTTGCTGAAGATCGCACCGCGAACAAGGGCGCAGCTCGCGACGGCCCTGCGGCGGGCAGGCGTGCCGCAGGGCGCGTCCGAGGAGATCCTTGGCCGATTCACCGATGTCGGATTGATCGACGACGCGGCGTTCGCTTCCGCCTGGGTGGAGTCGCGTCACCACAGCCGTGGCCTGTCCCGCCGGGTGCTCGCGACGGAGTTGCGGCGCGTTGGCATCGCCCACGACGTCGTGCGGGACGCGGTCGGTGTGCTTGACCCGGACAAGGAAGCAGAGACCGCACGCCTGCTCGTGGACAGGAAGCTGGCGGCCAGCCGGGGACAACCAGCGCCGGTCCGAACGCGCCGCGCCGTCGCGATGCTGGCGCGTAAGGGATATCCGGCGGCGGTGGTGTTCCGCGTGGTTCGTGAGGCGCTGGAGCAGGAAGGGATGAGCGCAGCGGAGACGGGTTTGGACGAGGCAACCGAGGCAGGCTGCGACGAGTGACCGGCGATGGTCGGGCCGCAGGTCGTGCGGCACAACCGAGGAGGAAAGACTCTTTAGCCTCATAAAAGCCTATTTTGCCTGGTCACGCAGGCATTTCGGCACTCGAGCGCAGCGCTGCCCACCATGGCTTGCTTGCCCCTAGCGTTATCGCAGCTTAACCTCACGGCAGCGAGGTGTTACTCCGCAGCGTGCGGATGGACATAGACAGAACCTGACAATGCACAGACCACAGCCGGGCCTTAGGACCTGCGACGCCCGCCACCGGCCGGTCATGGACCGGCGCGCGAGGACTCATGGCGGGCCGTCGCGCCGCATCCGCGGCAGTGACAAGGCTGCCGCTCGCGGCCTCTGGGGATCTCGCGCCCGCGCTGACGGCGGCGCGCGCGTGGACGCCCGCGATCGCGTGGACGGTCGCGCCTGCGCGGACGGTCGGCTCTGCGTGGACCGTCGCGCCCGCGCGGTCGGTCGCGGCGGCTGGCATGGCGATGACCGCGCCGAGTTGTACTGAGCTGCGCGGCGCCGCACGCGCTGGTAACCCCTCGCGCTAGGGCACAGCCGCGGTACGGACCACGGCAGGCCCGCGAGCGGAAAGGGGTGGCCGTGGGCAGCGCATTTGTCCTTGCCTTCATCGGTCTCGGGCTCGGACTGCTCGCCAGCACGTTCGCGATCATCGTGATGTTGCGCCGCCCGGCGGCTAGGTACACCGCGGAGGATGGAAGCGCTCCGCGTCAGCCCACTGAAGCTGGCAGCGACAGCAATGCCGAACAGGTTCTGTCCCGCGCCCGTGCTGACGCCACCCGCATCGTGCAGCGGGCCGAGGCGTCGGTCGAGCAGGCCGAGAAAAACCGTGCCGAGATCGAAGACGGCGCGCGCTCGGTCAAGGCGGAACTGCGGGAGTTGCGAGCCGATCTCGAACGGCGTGAGACCAGGCTGTCCGACCGAGAGCAGCGGCTCGACAACGAGGAGCACAAGCTCGCCGAGCGGGCGGCAGGGCTTGACGAGGCCAGGCGTGAACTGGACCATCGAGCGGCCGAACTTGATCGGTTTGATATCCAACGCCGTGAGGTGCTGGAACGCGTGGCCGGGCTCACAGCCGACGAGGCCAAGGCCGAGCTTGTGTCAAGCATTGAGAACCAGGCAAAGCGCGAGGCCGCCCTCGCTGTGCGCGACATAGAAAAGCAAGCCCGCGGGGATGGCGAGGCTCGGGCTCGCAGGATCGTCACCCTTGCGATCCAGCGAATCGCCACGGAGCAGACCACCGAGTCCGTCGTGTCGGTCCTGCATCTGCCAAGCGACGAGATGAAGGGCCGGATCATCGGCCGGGAGGGGCGTAACATCCGGGCGTTCGAGTCGGTCACCGGTGTCAACCTGATCATCGATGACACGCCGGAGGCCGTCTTGCTGTCATGCTTTGACCCGGTCAGGCGCGAGGTGGGCAGGCTGACCCTGGAACGGCTGGTTCTGGACGGGCGCATCCACCCGCAGCGCATCGAAGAGGCGCACGAGCGCAGCAAGGCCGAGGTGGAGCAGCTATGCGTCCGAGCGGGCGAGGACGCGCTCGTAGAGCTCAGCATCACCGACATGCACCCCGAACTCCTCACGCTGCTCGGGCAACTGCGGTACCGCACGTCCTACGGGCAGAACGTGCTGAAGCACCTCATCGAGTCAGCGCACATCGCCGGAATGATGGCCAGTGAGCTGCGGTTGAGCGCGCCGCTACTCAAACGCTGCACGGTGCTGCACGACATAGGAAAGGCGCTCACCCACGAGGTCGAGGGCAGCCATGCGCTCGTCGGCGCCGAGATCGCCCGCAGGTACGGCGAGTCCGAGGATGTCGTGCACGCCATCGAGGCGCACCACAACGAGGTGGAGGTCCGCACGGTTGAGGCGGTGCTCACCCAGGCCGCGGACGCGATCAGCGGCGGCCGTCCGGGTGCGCGGCGCGAGTCGCTCGAAGCGTACGTGAAGCGGCTGGAGCGGCTGGAGCAGATCGCGTCCGCGCATGAGGGCGTCGATAAGGTGTTCGCCATGCAGGCGGGCCGTGAGATCCGGGTGATGGTGCGGCCTGACAGCGTGGACGACATCCAGGCGCAGGTGATCGCGCGGGACGTCGCCAAGGAGGTCGAGGAAGAGCTGACCTACCCGGGCCAGATCCGGGTCATCGTGGTGCGCGAGTCGCGCGCCACCGAATTCGCCCGCTAGCCGGCGAACCCCGGGCCGGCGCGGTCAACCCCGGTCAGCTGTCTCCCTCCAGCTTGAGCACCTGGATGCCGGGAGGAGCGAAGCCCAGAATCTGGCCGTAGAACGACAGCTCCGCCTCGAGCGAGGCGATCACGGTCTCCGCCTTGCGAAAGCCGTGCGACTCTCCTTCAAAGGCCAGGTAGGCGTGCCGGATGCCGTGTTCGGCGAGTTCGCGCGCCATGGCCTCGGCCTGCTCGGGCGAAACGACCGGGTCGGAAAGCCCATGCAGCAGCAACACCGGGCTGGTGGATTCGGTCACATGCCCGCAGGGCGAGCGCTCACGGTAGGTAACGCCGAACCCCGGCAGCGGGCCGACCAAGCCGTCCAAGTACCGCGACTCGAAGTCGTGGGTCTGGTGCGCGAGTTCCTCCAGGTTGGCCGGGCTGCAATAAGCGGTCGCGGCGCTGAATACCTTGCCATGGGCCGCGGCGCCGGTGGTCACGGCGCAAAGTGACGTCCAGCCGCCTGCCGATCCGCCGCGGATCGCGAGCCGATGGGGATCGGCTTCGCCCGCGGTGGCCAGACCCTGCGCCACCGCCATGACGTCCTCCACGTCCACCACGCCAAACTGACGGCGCAGCCGTTCGCGGTATCCGCGGCCATAGCCGGTCGAGCCGCCATAGTTCACGTCGGCGATTCCGATGCCGCGGCTGGTGAAGTACGCCTTCTCCAGGTCAAGCACGCTTGTCGCATGACCGGTCGGCCCGCCGTGGACACGGACAAGGAAAGGCGGCAGCTCGCCCTCGGGCGCGATGACCGCTGGGTTCGACGGGGGATAGACCAGCGCGTGCACCACACGGCCGAACGGCCCCTCAAACTCGACCGCCTTGGGCGCCGGGAGGTAGGCAGCGTCAGGCACCTCGTCGAGTTCGCGGCGCAGCGCCTCGGTGCGGCCGGTCGCGGTGTCGACCCGGATCACGCATCGCGGCGTCGTCGGGCCGCCGGCGACCGTCACAATGACCGTCGCGTCGGCCGAGACGCTGGCGGTGAACGTGCTGAATGGAACGTCGAGATCGGTGAGGTCACCGCTGTCCGGATCCAGCACGCCGAGCGTGAGATCACCCTGGCCGTGCACGATGGCCAGCCTGCCGTCACCCAGAACGGCGAACGGCCTGCCGCCCAGTTCCCAAAGCGGCCCGGCGAACTCCTGCTCAGCAGGGTAGAGGGCTTGGTGCGGCTGGCCGTACAGACCGACCTGGTAGATGTTCCACCAGCCCGACCAGTCGGAGATCACATACAGGCTGGCCTCGTCGCGCCAGCAGGGCGCGAGCACGGACTCCGCCACCCCGCCCTTGAGCAGCCTTCCCCGCGCGGGAGTGCCGTTTTCGATCGTCGCGACCCGCAGCTCGGTGCCGTCCCAAGGCATCCGCGGGTGGTTCCAGCAGATCCAAGCCAGGCGCGTGCCGTCGGGGGAGGGCGTGGGGAACGCGTAGAAGTCCGATCCCGTGACCAGATCGCGCACCGCGTCCGGATCCTCCGCGGCCGAGCCGTCCAGCGGGACCGCGACGATAGCGCGGGCGACAGCTCCCTGCTCATGCCGCTCGCGGACGCACCAGACTTCCGTGCGGTCAGGCGACAGCACGAAGTCCGCGTAGCGCATTGAGCAATCCGGCGTCGGCTCGGGGGTGAGCGGGCGCGGCTGCGGCCCGCCGACGGCCTTCCTGCCTGCCTGGCTGGCTCTCGCCGCGCGGCGCGGCGCGGTTTGGGTGAGATAGAGCCGCTGGTCCGCGTAGTTGGCGAACACGATCTCGTAGGCTCGGCCCGCGCCTGCGGCCGCGCGACGGACCGCGCCGGCCGCCACCGGAAGGTAGGAGCGGCCGCCGTATTCGTGCACCCGGGTGCGCGCGTTCCAGGGCGCGGCCACAAGCTCGGTGCGGCGGCCGTCCGCCGCACGGTGGACCACGGTGGTCCGCCCACCCTCGTCCGGCCGAAGTTCCTGCCACCACACCTGGTCAGCGATGACGGTCGGGAACGACAGGTGGATGCGCGCGCGGGCTACGTCGCTGGCGCTGACAGGGGAGGGCCAGGTGCCATAGGGCGCCGTCAGGCATTCGGTCATAGCGGCATCGTGCCCTATGCGGAGGGACGTTGGGGCATAGACCTGGCAGCTCGGTGTACATGGTTGCGCCGAACACGGCCGCACCCGGCCGGCGGGCCGGCGGGGCGCGTGGCCATTCCATCGGCCGCGTAATCTCTATGCCGAGATGAGCATCACAGATCAGGCGATCGCCCGCGGCCATGACGCCCGCGGCGATCAGGCTCGCAGTTATCAGATCCGCACCTTCGGGTGCCAGATGAACGTGCACGACTCCGAGCGCCTGGCCGGCCTCCTCGAGGTGGCGGGGTACCGCCGCGCCGCGCCGCAGGAGGCGGCCGACGTGGTGGTGCTCAACACGTGCGCGGTGCGGGAGAACGCGGACAACCGGCTCTATGGAAACCTCGGCCACCTCCGCTCGGTCAAGCAGCGCCAGCCCGGCATGCAGATCGCCGTGGGCGGCTGCCTCGCGCAAAAGGACAAGGGCGAGATCGTGCGCAGGGCGCCCTGGGTGGACGTGGTCTTCGGGACGCACAACATCGGCGCGCTCCCGGCCCTGCTCGAACGCGCTCGCGTGCTCGATGAAGCACAGGTCGAGCTCAAAGACGCGCTGGAGCGCTTTCCCTCGACCTTGCCGGCCCGCCGTGAGTCCGCCTACTCCGCGTGGGTCGCGATCTCGGTGGGCTGCAACAACACATGCACGTTCTGCATTGTGCCGAGCCTGCGCGGCCGCGAGCAGGACCGGCGCCCTGGCGACGTCCTCGCCGAGATCCGCGCGCTGGTCAGCGAGGGAGTAGTCGAGATCACGCTGCTCGGCCAGAACGTCAACTCTTACGGCGCCGCGTTCGGCGACCGGCAGGCGTTCGGGAAACTGCTGCGCGCCTGCGGCGAGATCGACGGGCTTGAACGGGTGCGGTTCACCTCGCCCCACCCCCGCGACTTCACCACCGATGTCATCGCGGCAATGGCGCAGACCCCGAACGTGATGCCGCAACTGCACATGCCGCTGCAATCGGGCTCGAACGCTGTGCTGCGGGCGATGCGGCGCGCCTACCGGCGCGACAGATACCTGCAGATCATCGACGAGGTCCGCGCGGCGATCCCAGACGCCGCCATCACGACCGACATCATCGTGGGCTTCCCCGGCGAGACCGAGCGCGACTTCACCGACACGATCGACGTCGTTCGAAAGGCGCGGTTCACCAGCGCCTTCACCTTTCAGTACTCAAAACGCCCGGGGACCCCGGCGGCCGAGATGGGCGAGCAGGTCACCGCAGCGGTCGTGCGGGAGCGATATGAGCGGCTCACCGCCGTGGTTGAGGAGATCACCTGGGCGGAGAACCGCGCGCTGCTCGGGCGCGAGCTGGAGGTCCTTGTCGCGGAAGGGGAGGGGCGCAAGGACACGGCGACGCGCCGCGTGTCCGGCCGGGCGCGCGATGGCAGGCTCGTGCACCTCGCGCCCGGTGACCTCGCGCCCCGCCCGGGCGACATCGTGAGGGTCACGGTCACCCACGCGGCGCCGCACCATCTGATCGCCGACCGCCCGCCGCTGCAGGTCCGGCGGACGCGCGCCGGCGACGCGTGGCAGGCCGCGACGGCAATGATTCCGAACGGCCGCGCGGACCGCGCCGAATCCGCGGCCAGCGACGGCGAGGAGGCGCCGCGGCACCCGGCGCGGGCCGGCTCGCCCGTGTTGCTCGGCATGCCGGCCGTGGGTCGCCCAGGCAACGCGTGACACTGCGGCCATGCCGGAAAGCATCGTCGCGGTGGTCGGGCCGACCGCGGCAGGAAAGTCCGCGCTGGCGGTGGAGCTGGCGCGCGCCACCGGCGGCGAGGTCGTCAATGCGGACTCCATGCAGCTCTACCGCGGCATGGACATCGGCACCGCCAAGCTCCGCCCCGCCGAGCGCACCGGCGTGCCGCACCACCTTCTTGACATCTGGGACGTTCGGCAAACTGCCAGCGTGGCCGAGTATCAGCGGCTGGCAAGATCCCGCGTCGACGAGATACTCGCCCGTGGCAAGGTGCCCGTGCTTGTCGGCGGCTCCGGCCTCTACGTGCGTGCGGCGCTGGACAACCTCAGCTTCCAGGCCACCGAGCCGCTGGTGCGCCGTCGGCTGGAGGCTGAGCTTGCCGAGCTCGGCCCCGCGGTCCTGCACGAGCGGCTGGCCAGGTTTGACCGGGCCGCCGCCGCGGCGATCCTGCCGAGCAACGGGCGCCGGATTGTCCGCGCGCTCGAGGTGATCGAGGTCTCGGGGGGGAGCTTCAAAGCGAGGTTGCCGAGCTATGAGTCGGTCTACCCGGCCGTGCAGGTCGGCCTTCGCCTGCCACGGGAACAGCTCGATGAACGCATCGTGGCCAGGGTCGAGGGAATGTGGCGCGCCGGTTTCGTCGATGAGGTGCGCGGCCTGGAGGCCGCAGGGCTGCGCGCGGGCGCAACGGCGAGCCGCGCCCTCGGCTATGCCCAGGTGCTGCGGGCGCTCGCCGGCGAGTGGTCGCAGCTTCGGGCGCGCGATGAGACCATCCGGGCGACGCGGCGCTTCGCTCGGCGGCAGGAGTCGTGGTTCCGCCGCGATCCCCGCGTGATCTGGCTCGACGCCGCGCGGCCAGATCTGCGGGATGCCGCTCTTGCCTCTGTTCCCTAAACTCGGCGCCATGCGGTTCGCGAAGGGGCACGGCGCCGAGAACGACTTCGTGATCCTTCCTGACCCGGAAGGGCTGCTCGATCTTTCAGCCCGGCTGGTGGCCCGGCTGTGTGACCGCCGGGCCGGACTCGGCGCAGATGGCGTGCTGCGGGTCGTGCGGAGCGCCGCGGCGGATTCGGGCTGGTTCATGGATTACCGCAACGCCGACGGCAGCATCGCGGAAATGTGCGGCAACGGCATTCGCGTGTTCGCCCGTTACCTGCTCGATTCCGGCCACGTCTCCGGCGAGGAGTTCAGCGTCGGCACCCGCGGCGGGTCGCGGGCCCTACGCGTCGGGCCCGGCGGCGACATTGCCGCCGACATGGGCGCCGTCCGGATACTCGGCCCGGGGCGAGTCAACGTCGCAGGCCGGGTGTGCGAGGGCCTGCGCGTGTCTGTCGGCAATCCGCACCTGGCCTGCGTGGTGGACGGCGCTCTGGACGAGTTCGACCTGTCCGTGCCGCCCGAGCTCGATCATGGCCACTTCCCCGCGGGCGCGAATGTCGAACTCATCCGGGTGACCGGCCGCGCAGCCGTTCAGCTTCGTGTTCATGAGCGTGGGTCGGGCGAGACACGGTCCTGCGGGACCGGTGCCGTCGCGGCTGCGGTGGCCGCGGCGCACGCGACATCAGCCGGTGGCACGCCGGCGGAGCGCTGGCAACCGGACGGTGCGAGCCAGTGGCGGGTGCGGGCGCCGGGCGGTGAGCTGACAGTCACCCTGGACGGTCCACACAACTGGCTGACCGGACCGGCTGTGATCGTCGCCGCGGGCGAGCTCAGCGGCTCGTGGCTGGCCGGCTAGGCCAGGGATCGCGAGCCGGCAAGGTGAGGCCCGGCGTCGTCAGGCGAGAGCGGGCGACAGCACGTCGCTGAAGCGCACAAGCCCGTCACTGGTCGACATGTAATGATCGAGATCCTCGATCAGGAAGCCAGCGCGCAGCGCCACCCCGAGAGCCGGATGCGGTCCCGGCAGGCAGAGCCGGACGGTGGCGGCCCGCACCATCGACAACGCAGCGAGAAGCGCGGCCACCGGGTCAGCGCCGTCGGCGACGACAAGGTGCGGCACGCGTGCGTCCGCGATGGCGCCTGCCGCGATCACGTCATGGCGCTCGCTGACGACGAGCCCGCTGCCACCAGCGGCGGCTGTCCAATACACGTAGTCGGCGGCTCGGTCGTTTCCTGCGAGCAGTCGTTCGGCCTTCGCCGCGTCCTGCGGCGCCGCGCGGCGGGCCCGCGCCCGGTTGGCTTGGCTGAGACGGGCCGGCTGGCCGGCGAGATAGAGCAGCGGCCACCGCGGCGCGAGTCCGTAGCGCGCGTACAAGGGCAGGGCGCGCGGATCCTGTGAGCTGAACGTGACGCGATCGGTGGTTTCCGCAAAGGCGCGATCGAGCAGTCGGCGGCCGACTCCACGGCCCTGCCTGGCTGGATCAACAAACAGGTCACACAGCAGCGTCAGCGATCCGACCCGGCGGGTGGCGGCAAAGCCGGCCAGCTGCCCGTCGGCCTCGGCGACAAGCAGGCTTCCGTGGCTGGTGAGGTGCGCGAAGTATCGGGGATCGCGCGCAGAGTCCTCGGGCGGTTGCCCGTCCGCCTCCGCGATCCGCTCGATTTCCCCGCGGTCTTCACCGCGCGCCTCGCGTATGCGCGGCTCAGCGAACCAGCGCCGCCCGCGCGGCCCAGCGACATGCGCAACCGCGGGCCGCGCGGGCGGCTTGTTCATCGTGGCCCCCAGGGAAGAGGCACCGGTTAGACGTAAGGTGGCCGTGTTTGGTTCCCGTGTCCGCATCAGAGTTTGACGAGTGCCGTGGGCGCAAGCCCGCGGATCGAAGCGTCGAGGACCTCGGCGGTGTGCGCGACGGGCATGACCGCGCGATTGTGTGCCGCGGGGTGGTTCTTGGGCACCGAGGCGTCGCCCAGCGCAGCGGTGATTTGCAGCGAGCAGCCGGGATTCGCGGACACGAGCAGTTCGGCGCCGGCCGCCGCGGCGGCCCGCACCGCGTCGGCCTTGCGCCGGCCAAGTTCCCAGGCCGCCTCGGGTTGCAGCAGGTTGTACACCCCCGCAGAACCGCAGCAGGTGCCGCCGTCGCCGACCTCGACCAGTCGCAGGCCAGGGATGGCCGCAAGCAGCGCGCGGGGCTGATCACGCACGCCCTGCGCGTGCGCCAGGTGACACGCGTCGTGGTATGCCACGGTCAGCGGCAGCGGGTGCCGCCTCGCTACCGGGCCGAGGTCGGCGAGGAACTCGGCGACGTCGCGGACCTTCCCGGCGAAGCGGCGGCCGGCCGTCTCACCGGAGCGGCCCGCGACCAGATCGCCGTACTCCTTCATTGCCGAACCGCAGCCAGCCGCGTTCACGACCACCGCGTCGACCGCCGTCCGGCCAAAGACGTCCACCAGGTCGCTTGCGAGCGAGGACGCTTCATCAGCGCGCCCGGTGTGCAGCGAAAGCGCGCCGCAGCAACCCTGGCCGCGCGGAATGACCACGTCGCACCCCTCGGCCGCGAGAATCCGCGCGGTGGCGGCGTTCACCTGCGGAAAGAACTCAGCCTGCACGCAGCCGGTGAGCATCCCGACGACGGCGCGGCGCGGCCCGCGGGCCGGCACCAGCTCCGGCAGCCTTATCGGCCGGGTCGGCGGCGGCGCGAGCCGGAGCGCAGCTCGCGCCCCCGCCGGCAGCCGCCGTGCGATCCGGCCTCGCGTGATCAGCCGGTCCACGCCCGTCCGCTGCGCGGCGCGCAGCGGGACCGCAAGGACGCGCAGCCGGCGCGGATAGGGGAACACCGCGAAGATCGCGGCCCGGGCAAGCCGTTGCGACACCGAACGCGGCTGATCAAGCGGCCATGCCCGCGCGCCCTCGATCAGCCGGTCGTATTGCACGCCAGACGGGCAGGCCGTCACGCACGCCATGCAGCCCAGGCAGCGATCCAGGTGCTCAAGCACCGGGTCAGCCAGCGCAGCCCCCTCCATAACCTGGGTCATGAGGTGGATCCGCCCGCGCGGTGAGTCCATCTCCTCGCCCCAAAGCTGGTAGGTGGGGCACGCAGGCAGGCAGAATCCGCAGTGTACGCAGTCGTCCGCAAGCTCGCGCAGATCCGCCATTAGATCCCCCCTGCGAAACGTCCCGGGGACATCAGGTGCCCGGGGTCGAACCGGTCCTTGACCGCCCGCATCAGCTCGAGCGCCGGAACCGGGCCGAAGGCCGGCACCGCCTCGTACACCGGGGCAGGAGCGCTCAGGACGGTCACGCTCGCGCCGGGCACCTCACCCCAGGCCGGCGGTGGCGACAGGCGGCGGCGCACGGCCGTTACGAACCGCCCTGCGGCCTCTGGCGAGATCCCAGGCGCCAGGCCGACCTCGACCACGCCGACGCCGGCCGAGCCGCGCACGGCCGGCTCCAGGCCCGCGCCGCCCGCGCCGACGGCGTCAAGCACGTTCGCCAGCGCCCCAGGCGGAAACGCGACACGCAAGCTCACCCCGTCTGTGCCCGTCACGCTGGCCCCCCACCAGGCGGGCGGCGTCGCGGAGGCCTGCGAACCAGGTCCGAGAATGTCGCGCATGCGGGTCACCCGTTCGGGAAGGGCCTCGGCCGCGCCTTCAAGCAGCACCCCGACCGACAGCGGTGCCCGAGGCGCCGGCTGGTCGATCTCGGCAGCGGACGGCCGCAGCTGCGACTCGACGGCCGCCCGGACCCGGTCGGCAGCGTTCTGCGCGGTTGCGCAGGACAGTGTGAGGTAGGCGGACGCCTGCGGCAGCGGGTGCAGCCGGAACGCCGCCTCGGCGATCAGCCCGAGCGTGCCGTGCGACCCGGCGAAAAGCTTGCCGAGGTCGTAGCCGGCCACGTTCTTGACGACCTTGCCGCCAGCGGAGGCCACGGTGCCGTCGGCGAGCACGACGGTGATGCCGATGAGCAGATCGCGTGGCGCGCCATAGCGCAGCCGCCTCGGACCAGCCGCGCCGGTGGCGATCACGCCGCCCACAGTTCCGTTCAGGTCGAGGGCGAGTTGCTGCCCTGCGGGCGCGAGACGGGCGGCCAGGTCCGCCATGAGCAGCCCGGCCTGCACCCGCACTACCAGGTCGCCCGCGGCGTGCTCGATGACGTGGCCGAACCGGCTCATGTCCACGATCAGCTCGCAGCGAACCGGCGGCGCGCCGTGTCCCAGCTTGGTGCCTGAGCCGCGCGGAACCACCGCGAGCCGATGGCTGCTCGCCACCCGCATCAGGCTGCTGGCCTCGGCGATCGTGGCGGGGGACGCGACCACGGCGGGCGTCTTGCCGCCGACCGCGTCGGCCCGCCCGCCCGGCCGCACCGCGGCGCACACGTCCGCGAGCGCCGAGACAACATCACCCATCGGCGCTCAACGCCTCGCAGGCGCAGTCGTTGACATGCAAACCGCATCCATAGCTGCCACCCATACTGACACTCAGCCGGTCGCTCACACGTCGCCGGCCTCGTCAGCGAGACAGCCGCAGCGGCTTCGTACACCAACAATGTCGTCCCTGGCCGCTATTTCGGGGGCCGGAGCAACGCTGGGGACCCCTGTTGGCTTGTTCGGCTCGTGCGCTGAGGGGCCATGCCCACGGTCCGCCCAGTCTCCTGATGAGGGTTAGCGGGTCCGCTGTCCGGCGGGCTGGGCACCTGGTGGCCGTCGGCGGGTGGGCGCTTGTGGCTCGTGGGCTTTGGGCGCTGGCGAAAAGCGCCCGGCGGCTGCGGCGGCTGCGGCGGGGTTACTTCCCCGCCGCGGTGGAGGCCTTGGAGGACCTGGCCGCCCCGGGCGCGCTGGGGCTGCTGGGCGAGGCCCGCCCCCGGCCCGGCCCGGGCCGGGCCGGGCCG
>WNGE01000602.1_pt1 | contig 92206 bp, 85 predicted proteins | sample 5400651 | NCBI WGS metagenome assembly WNGE01 (sample SAMN13153370, study PRJNA577476) | soil metagenome | isolation source: 60 cm soil or saprolite under grassland replicate 2 | place: USA:California | collected 2016-06-15 | reverse complement strand
ACTTCGGCTACTGGCTGAAGATCGGCCAGATCGCCCCCGACCCGGCCAAGCTGCCGAAGCTGTTCTACGTCAACTGGTTCCGCAAGAACGCCGCGGGCCGGTTCGTCTGGCCCGGGTTCGGCGAGAACATCCGCGTGCTGAAGTGGATCATCGAGCGGCTGTCCGGAGAAGCCGCGGCGGTCTCGACCCCGATCGGGAACCTGCCCGCGCCCGGCTCGCTGGACCTCGATGGCCTGGACATCAGCTGGGCCGACCTGGCCCTGCTGCTCACCGTGGACACCGAGGCCTGGAAACTGGAGGCCGAGCACATCCCCGAGCATTTCCAGACCTTCCACCGGCACCTGCCGGACCGGCTCTGGGAGCTGCATCGGGAACTGGCCGACCGCCTGGAAGCCGCGTCATCCGCCGGACAACCGGGGTACAAGGGGTGAGGGCCCGATGGCCCGGCAGCGGATCCTGGGCATCGTCCTGGCGGGCGGGGCCGGCCGCCGGCTGGGGCCGCTGACCGCGGACCGGGCCAAGTCGGCCGTCCCGTTCGGCGGCATCTACCGGGTGGTGGACTTCACCCTGTCCAACCTGGTCAACGGCGGGGTACAGCGCATCTGCGTGCTTACCCAGTACAAGAGCCACAGCCTGAACCGGCACATCACCACCACCTGGCGGCTGAGCAGCCTGCTGGACAACTACGTGACGCCGGTGCCGGCCCAGCAGTGGCTCGGCCCGCACTGGCAGGCCGGCTCGGCCGACGCCATCTACCAGTCGCTGACCCTCATCGAGCGTGACCGGCCCGACCTAGTGCTGGTGGCCGGGGCCGATCACGTGTACCGGATGGACCCGAACCAGATGATCCAGGCCCACCTGGACCGGGACGCCGGGGTCACCGTGGCCGCGATCGGAGTGCCCCGCACCGCCGCCACGGACTTCGGCGTGATCCGGGCCGCGCCCGACGGCCGCCGGATCGAGGCGTTCCAGGAAAAGCCCGCCGACCCGTCCGGCCTGCACGGCTCGCCGGAGGAGGCGTTCGTGTCCATGGGTACCTACGTCTTCGACACCGCCGTGCTGGTCGAGGCGCTGCGCAAGGACGCGGCCGACGAAGACAGCGGGCACAGCATGGGCGGCGACATCATCCCGAGGCTAGTCCGGGACGGCGCCGCGCACGTCTACGACTTCCTGCAGAACAAGGTGCCCGGCGCCGACGCTCGCGACCAGGGCTACTGGCGCGAGGTCGGCACGATCGACTCCTACTTCGAGGCGCACATGGACCTGTGCGCGGTCCACCCGGTGTTCAACCTCTACAACCACCGGTGGCCGATCCTGACCCACCTGCCCGCGGAGCCGCCGGCCAAGTTCGTGCACGAGGACGGGGACCGGGCCGGGCGGGCGTTCAACAGCGTAATCAGCAACGGGGTGATCGTCTCCGGCGGGCTGGTGCGCGAGTCGGTGCTCTCACCCGGGGCCCGGGTGGACAGCTGGGCCCGGGTGGAACGGTCGGTGATCCTGCCCAACACCCGGATCGGCCGGCACGCCGTGGTGCGCCACGCCATCCTGGACAAGAACGTCGTCGTCACCCGGGGCGCCTCGGTCGGGGTGGACTCCGAGCACGACCGGGCCCGCGGGTTCGTGGTGTCCGCCGGCGGCATCACCGTGGTGGGCAAGGGACAGGTGGTGGCACCCTAACCGGTGGCCCGGTACTCCTCGAGCAGGCGGCGTCCGATGATCATCTTCTGGATCTCGGCGGTGCCTTCGCCGATGAGAAGCATCGGCACCTCCCGGTACAGCCGCTCGATCTCGTACTCCTTGGAGAAGCCGTAGCCGCCGTGGATGCGGAAGGAGTCCTCCACGACCTCCTTGGCGTACTCGGACGCGAGGTACTTGGCCATGCCGGCCTCAAGGTCGTTGCGCCGGCCGGAGTCCTTCAGGCGGGCCGCCATCGTCATCATCTGGTGCGCGGCCTCAACCTTGATGCCCATCTCGGCGAGCTTGAACTGGATGGCCTGGTGCTGGACGATCGGCTTGCCGAAGGCGTGCCGTATCTGCGCGTAGGCGATGCCGAGTTCGAAGGCGCGCAGCGCGACCCCGCAGCCGCGGGCCGCGACGTTGACCCGGCCGACCTCGACGCCGTCCATCATCTGGTAGAAGCCCCGGCCGGTGGCGCCGCCGAGGACCCGGCTGGCCGGGATGCGGACGTCGTGCAGGATCAGCTCGGTGGTGTCGACGCCCTTGTAGCCCATCTTCTCGATCTTCCCCGGCACGGTCAGGCCCGGCACGGTCGGGTTGGGCCCGAAGCCTGGTTCCTTCTCGATCAGGAACGTGGTCATGTTCTTGTGCGGCGCGTCATGCCCCTCGTCGGTCTTGCATAGCACCGCCACCAGGTTGGCGGTGCCGCCGTTGGTCAGCCACATCTTCTGGCCGTTGATGACGTAATCCGCCCCGTCGGGCACCGCCTTGGTCGTGATGGCCGAGACGTCCGAGCCCAGGCCGGGCTCGGACATGGAGAAGGCGCCGCGCACGTCGCCCGCGGCCATCTTGGGCAGGAAGTACTCCTTCTGCTCGGCCGTGCCGTGCTGGCTGATCATGTAGGCCACGATGAAGTGGGTGTTGACGATGCCCGACACCGACATCCAGCCGCGGGCGATCTGCTCCACCACCAGCGCGTAGGTGAGCAGCGACTCGCCCAGGCCGCCGTACTCCTCGGGGATGGTCAGCCCGAACAGGCCGAGTTCCTTCATGCCCTCGACGATCTGCGTGGGGTACTCGTCCCTGTGCTCGAGCTCGGAGGCGACCGGGACAATCTCCTTGTCGACGAAGTCCCGCACGGTGGACAGGATGTCGCGCTGGATGTCGGTCAGGCCTTCGGTCTGGGCGAGGCGTTCCATGGCGGGCTCCCTGGATCAGCTGGAACTTGGGTCGGGCACGGGGCGGCCGGGCTGCTCCCCGCCGCGCTCCTTGACGTAGGTTTCCGTCGGCACCATCACCTTGCGGCGGAACACGCAGACCAGGGTGCCGTCCTGGTTGTAGCCGCGGGTCTCGACCTCCACCACGCCCCGGTCGCCGCGGGAGGTGAGCCGCTTGCCCAGCACGGTGGTCTCGCCGTAGATCGTGTCGCCGTGGAAGGTCGGCGCCACGTGCTTGAGCGACTCCACCTCCAGGTTGGCGATGGCCTTCCCGGAGACGTCCGGTACGGACATGCCGAGCAGCAGCGAGTAGATGTAGTTGCCCACCACCACGTTCCTGCCGAAGTCGGTCGCCTCCGCCGCGTAGTGCGCGTCCAGGTGGAGCGGATGGTGGTTCATGGTGAGCAGGCAGAACAAGTGGTCGTCGTACTCGGTGACCGTCTTGCCCGGCCAGTGCTTGTAGACCGCCCCGACCTCGAACTCCTCGTACGTCCGTCCGAACTGCATCGTTCACTCTCCAGGGGGCTCGAACTTCGACGTGCGCTGCATTCCGGCGGCCCGGCCCTTGGCCGCGATGACCAGGGCCATCTTGCTGGAGGCCTCGTCGATCATCTCGTCGCCGAGCATGGCGGATCCGCGCGCCCCGCCCGCCTGCGAAGTACACCAGTCGTAGGCGTCCAGGATCAGCTCGGCGTGGTCGTAGTCCTCCTGCGACGGAGAGAAGATCTCGTTGGCCGCGGCGATCTGGTCCGGGTGCAGCACCCACTTGCCGTCGAAGCCGAGGGCGGCGGCCCGCTGGGCCACGTCACGGAAGCCGCGGACGTTGCGGATCTGGAGGTAGGGGCCGTCGATGGCCTGCCGGTCGTGAGCCCGGGCGGCGATCAGGATGCGCATCATGATGTAGTGGTAGGCGTCCGCCGGGTAGCCGGGGGGCTGCTCGCCGACCACCAGCGACTTCATGTTGATCGAGGCCATGAAGTCGGCGGGGCCGAAGACGATGGTCTCGAGCCGCGGCGAGGCGGCCGCGATCTCGTCGACGTTCATCAGCCCGCGGGCGTTCTCGATCTGCGCCTCGATGCCGATCCGGCCGACCTCGAAGCCCATCGTCTTCTCGATCTGGGTGAGCAGCAGGTCTAGTGCTGTGACCTGCCCGGCGTCCTGGACCTTGGGCAGCATGACACAGTCCAGGTTCTGGCCGGCGCCCTCGACTACGGTGACCACGTCGCGGTAGGTCCAGTGGGTGGTCCAGTCATTGACCCGAACGACCCGGGTTTTTCCGCTCCAGTCTCCGGTGTTGAGCGCGTCCACGATCGAGTGCCGCGCGCTCTCCTTGACCAGCGGCGCGCAGGCGTCCTCGAGGTCAAGGAACACCTGGTCGGCGGGCAGGCCCTGGGCCTTCTCCAGGAAGCGCGGGTTGCTGCCCGGCACGGCCAGGCAGGATCGGCGGGGCCGCAGTCGCGTCACGGCGCCTGTCTCGGTGGTTATCACGGTTTCCGTCACCCTTCCATTGTCAGTACCGGCTCCAGGCCATGGGCGCGCCGGATCACGTCGACGATGCGGCCGACGATGGCGGTGATGCCGAAGTCGGCGGGCGTGAAGACGGCGGCAACCCCCTGCGCGCGCAGGTCCCTGGCGTCGCTCGCCGGGATGATCCCGCCGACCACGACGGGGATGTCCGCCGCCTTGAGCCGGCGCATCCGGCGCAGCACCTCGGGCACCAGCTCGGCGTGGCCGCCGGACAGGATCGACAGCCCGACGCAGTGCACGTCCTCGGCGGCGGCGGCGGCCGCGATCTGCCCGGGGGTGAGCCGGATTCCGGCGTAGATCACCTCGAACCCGGCGTCGCGGGCCCGGACGGCGATCTGCTCGACGCCGTTGGAATGCCCGTCCAGGCCCGGCTTGCCGAGCAGCAGGCGCAGCCGGCCCGCCCCGATCTCGGCCGCGGTGGCGCGCGCCGCCAGCCGGACTGCGGTGAGGTCCTCACCTGGCGCAGCGGACACTGGAGCCCCGCCGACGCCGGTGGGGGCCCGGTACTCGCCGAATACCTCGCGCAGCGCGAAGGACCACTCGCCGGTGGTGACGCCGGCCCGGGCGCAGGCAAGGGTCGCGTCCATCAGGTTGACGTCCGGGCGCGCCGCGTCGGCCCTGAGCCGGCCGAGCGCGGCCAGCACCTCGGCCCGGTCGCGCCGCTGGCACCACTCGGCCAGATCGGCCCGCACCGCCGCCTCGTGAGCCGGGTCGACGTGGTGGACCGCCGCGTCGGTGTCCGCGGTGAGCGGGCTTGCCTCGGTGGCCTGGAAGCAGTTGACCCCCACCACCTGGTCCTCGCCGGACTCGATGCGCGCCCGCCGGGCCGCGTGCGCCGCGACCAGACGGGCCTTGAGGTACCCCGACTCCACCGCCGGAACCATCCCGCCCAGCTCGGCGACCTCGGCCATCTCCGCCTCGGCGCCGGCGATCAGTTCCGCTGTCTTGCTGCTCACGACTTGGGACCCTTCGAACAGGTCGCCGTACTCCAGCAGATCCGACTCGAAGGCCAGCACTTGCTGGATGCGCAGGCTCCACTGCTGGTCCCAGGGCCGGGGCAGGCCCAGCGCCTCGTTCCAGGCCGGGAGCTGGATGGCCCGGGCCCGGGCGCCGGAGGACAGGGTGACGGCCAGCATCTCCAGGACGATCCGCTGGACGTTGTTCTCCGGCTGCGCCTCGGTCAGGCCCAGCGAGTTGACCTGCACGCCGTAGCGGAAGCGGCGCCGGGCGGGGTCAGTGATCCCGTACCGCTCCCGGGTGATCGTGTCCCAGAGCCGGGCGAAGGCCCGCATCTTGCACATCTCCTCCACGAAGCGGACGCCCGCGTTCACGAAGAAGGAGATCCGCCCGACGACCTCTCCCATCTGCTCGGCAGGGACGCGGTCCCGGACCGCGTCCAGGATGGCCGTGGCGGTGCACAGCGCGTAGGCGATCTCCTGGACCGGGGTGGCCCCGGCCTCCTGCAGGTGGTAGCTGCACACGTTGATGGGGTTCCACTTGGGCATGCGGGCCACGGTGTAGGAGATCAGGTCGGTGGTCAGGCGCACCGAGGGCCCGGGCGGGAAGATGTACGTGCCGCGGGAGAGGTACTCCTTGATGATGTCGTTCTGGGTCGTGCCGGTCAGCTTGGCGATGTCCGCGCCCTGCTCCTCGGCGACGACCTGGTACAGCGCCAGCAGCCACATGGCCGTGGCGTTGATCGTCATCGAGGTGTTCGTCTGCTCGAGCGGGATGCCGTCGAACAGGGCCCGCATGTCACCCAGGTGCCCGACCGGGACGCCGACCCGGCCGACCTCGCCGCGGGCCAGGACATGGTCGGCGTCGTACCCGGTCTGGGTGGGCAGGTCGAACGCCACCGACAGGCCGGTCTGCCCCTTGGCCAGGTTCCGGCGGTAGAGCGCGTTGGACTCCTTCGCGGACGAATGCCCGGCATAGGTCCGCATCAGCCACGGGCGCTCCCGGTCAGGCCGGGTCGGCTCGGTCATCCGGCCGGCCCTCACTCGCCGCGGAACCGGTTGATCTCGGTCAGGTGCTTGGCGCGCAGCTCGTGGTCGCGCACGCCGAGGCCCTCCCGGGGGGACAGGCACAGCACCGCGACCTTGCCGTGGTGCAGGTTCTGGTGCACATCCAGGGCGGCCTGGCTGGCCTGCTCCAGCGGATACACCTCCGACATGGTCGGGTGGATCATGCCCTTGGAGATCAGCCGGTTGGCCTGCCACGCCTCGCGGTAGTTGGCGAAGTGCGAGCCGATGATGCGCTTGAGGCTCATCCACAGGTAGCGGTTGTCGTACTCGTGCATGAACCCCGAGGTCGAGGCGCAGGTCACGATGGTGCCGCCGCGGCGGGTCACGTACACCGAGGCACCGAACGTCTCCCGGCCGGGGTGCTCGAAGACGATGTCCACGTCCTCGCCGCCGGTCAGCTCGCGGATCCTGGACCCGAAGCGCTTCCATTCCTTCGGGTCCTGAGTCCTCTCGGCCCGGCACAGATCGGCCTTGTGCTCGCTGGAGACCACGCAGATCGGGATCGCCCCGCCGGCCAGCGCGTACTGGGTGGCGTAGGCGCCCAGGCCGCCGCTGGCGCCCCAGATCAGGACGTTGTGGCCCTGCTTCATCGCGGCGCCGTTGTCCGAGACCAGCTGCCGGAAGGCGGTCGAGTTCACCAGGCCAGGCGTGGCGGCCTCCTCCCAGGTGAGGTGCTTCGGCTTGGGCATCAGCTGGTTGGTCTTGACGATGGCCAGCTCGGCCAGGCCGCCGAAGTTGGTCTCGAAGCCCCAGATGCGCTGCTCCGGGTCGAGCATGGTGTCGTTGTGCCCGTCGGAGCTTTCCAGCTCCACGGACAGGCAGTGCGCGACGACCTCCTCGCCCGGCTTCCAGATGTTCACCCCGGGGCCGGTGCGCAGCACCACGCCCGACATGTCCGACCCGACCACGTGATAGGGCAGGTCGTGCCGCGCGGTGAGCTCGGACAGCTTCCCGTAGCGGCGCAGGAAGGCGAAGGTGGACATCGGCGAGAAGATCGAGCTCCACACCGTGTTGTAGTTGACCGAGCTGGCCATGACCGCGACCAGCGCTTCACCGAGGCCGAGTTCGGGCACCGGCACCTCTTCCAGGTGCAGTGACTTGCGGGGATCCCGGTCGCGCGCGTCGAGGCCGTCGAACATGTGTTCTTCGTCCCGGTGCAGGGTGACGGCCCGGTAGGCCTCCGGCATCTGCAGCGCCGCGAAATCAGCGGGCTGACTGCTCTGGTCGAGGATCGCGTCGAGTATCTCTTTCATGGCTGCCTCCTGTTTGACTGGCCGCCTGCTACCTCAGCCTCAGCCTGCCGTCCGGGAACGGCTACCGCCGATGGGCACCTGGCTGAGGGACCAAGGGCCCTTTTCGCCGGAGCCGCGACAGCAAGCGTCCATCAGGGCCCGGAACATGCGCCATGGCCGTTAGGTGCGAAAAACTGCCGGTTTTCCCCGAACGGCCCGTAGTGCGAAATTTTCCCGGACGGCCAGTGGCGCCGGGAGATGACGACCCGGGTCCCTGGACACGGGGACGTTCGGCCCTGCCAGGACTGTCCGTTACCGGGAGACTTGGTCATACGAATGTCTCGCCGCGGAAACGGGTGTGAACCATGCTCGAACTAGCCTACGAATACATAAAGGTCGGCGATGAAGCCTCGCTCACCAGGACGATCACTGAAGTCCACGTCATCAACTACGCCGGCATCACAGGGGACTGGAACCCGGTTCACGCCGATGCCGAACATGCCGCGCAGTCAATGTTCGGAGAGCGGATCGCGCATGGCATGCTGGTGGCGGGGCTGATCTCCACGGTGCTGGGGACCCAGCTTCCGGGGCCGAATTCTATTTACCTCGGCCAGGATCTGAAGTTCGTGGCTCCGGTCATGATCGGCGACACCGTCAAGGTCGTGGTGACGGTTACGGAAAAGCGCGACGAGAAAAGGATCATTAAGCTGCGGACGACCGCGTGCAATCAGCGCGGCGAGATGGTCATAGATGGCAACGCGGTGCTGAAGAAGGTGGGCCTTTAGACTGGCCGCCCCACTTTCAGGTCGCTACGGGATGGCCGGGAGTGCCGGGATCAGCTCGTCAGGCTTGCCCCAGGCCGGGTTCGGTGCGGACGGAGCGATCACGGTCTTCACGGTCGGGTTCAGGTCACGATGGATGACCCGGGCGATGGCCTCGACGGTGGTAATCCCGTAGGACATGGTCGGGTTGTCCATGGACAGCACCACGATGCTGTACCAGCCCTTGGACCAGGTGAAGCCGCCGATGCTGTTGATGCGCCAGCCATGGGTGGCGCGGGGCAGCCATCCGTTCTTCACGTGGACGGTGACGCTGAGCGGCGCGCCCGCGGGAACGCCCCACCGCTGGGAAGAGATGACCTGCGCCATCAGGCGCAGCGCATAGGCGCGCGAGTTGCCGGTCAGCACCGTGTTGGCGGTCAGCAGCAGCCGCAGCAGGAGCGTCTCGTCATGCGCGGTGACCTGAGTGAGGCCCCAGTAGCCGCCGGGCCCGAGGACTGTCTGCTTCATCCCGGCGAGGTTGAGGAAATGCTGCAGGTACGAGTGCCCGAGCTTGGCCCACAGCGCGGACGCGGCGTTGTTGTCCGATCTGGTGATCATGGCACGGAGCTGAGCCGCCTCAGTGCTGGTCAGGTACCTGTGCTGATCCAGCGCCTTGCGCAGCATCGCGCCTAGGATGGTCACCTTCACGATGCTGGCCGAGTCGAAGTGCGAGGATCCGCTCAGCGAGCAGGTAATGCCCGCGCCGGGATCAGCGACCCACACCGCCACCGTGGAGGAGCGGCCCCGCCGCGCCGCCTGGATATCACGGGCCATCGCAGCGGCCACGGCCGGATGCGACTTCGAGGTGCAGACGACCGCGACGGCAGCCACGCTCGCAGCCGGACTGGCCGCGGACGCGGCCGGAGCCAGTGCCGCAATGAACGATCCCAGCAGCACGACCACCGCCGTAACCAGCAGCAGCCCGTGCCGCGGCTTCCCTCTGGAATCCGGAGCACACATTTCCATCAGGCTAGCCCTGCACGATGCTCGCAGCCAGGCTGGCTCCCCAGTCGCGGGCCCGGTCCTGCTCCTGCGGCTCGAGCCGGTCCTGCTTGGTCACCAGGAAGCTCTCCGGCTCCGCGACCACGTCGAAGCCGTGCTGGCGCAGCAGGCGGCTCACGCCCTTGGCGGCCCGGCCGGTCAGTGCGGCGGGCCCGTGCACCCTGGTATCGAAGGCGGCCGCCCTGACCGGGTGGTCGCCGAGCGAGCCGAACCACTCACGCAGCCCCGGGCCCAGCGCGTCCGGCTCGACCGTCAGGCCGCCGTCCGGCTTGTCCGCGGCCTCGACAGCCGCCTTGCGGGTGCTGGCCCGGCTCATCCCGTGAACGTGCGTCGGCCCGCCGACTACCACCAGGTCGGCGTCGGCGATAACCTCCGGCTCGGCGTGGGACACCGGGACGACGCGGACATCGAAGGCGGCCTCGAGCCCGGCCCCGATGGCTTCGGCAATCCGGTGCGTGTTGCCGTACATGGACTCGTAGACGACCACAGCGCGCATAATCCTCACCCTGTCCTACTCCCCGGCGATCCCGGTCACGGTCCCCCCTGACTAAAGCAACACGCCTGGCGAGCGGCGCTGTCCAGGGCAGTTGGTCCCCTACCCGGTGCCGCCGGTGCCCGAGCTCGTCCAGATCAGCGTGGGCCACCACCCCGAAGAGCACGGACAGCTGCCGTATAGCCGGATGTCCTTCACCTTCACCCGGTCGTTCCCGAGCTACCACTTCGACTGGGTCACCCAGCTGGTCAGTGACGCCAGCGGGAAGGTGGTCCCGCTAGCCGCCATCGGCTACCCGAGCATGACCGACTTCGCCCGGGCCGGCGATTACGAGGGCGTCCTGACCTACGGGATCGGATATACCCGGGCCGTTCTGCTCTCCAACCCGCAGACCTACGTCCGCGCGTACGAGGTCGAGGTGGTCACCGCGGCGGGCCAGCACCGGTACGTCGTGGCCATCGACATCAACGCCGCCCAGCACAACTAAGGTCCCGGACGCAGACCGTCGTCGGGTTCAGGCGTCCGCCGCCCGGTGATCGAGGCGGGCTGGATCCGGATCCAGAACGCGTGTTTCGCGGAGGCCAGCCACGGGCGCAGGCCAAGGCGGCTCAGGCGCCGGATCTCCTGGTCCTCGTAGATGGCGTAGGCGCGGCCGTTGACCAGGACGCTCCATCCGGACTGGGCGTGCTCGTCGTAGGCGTCCGCCTCGAAGGCCACCACGGCCTGGCCCTCGGCGGCGGACAACTTCGAGCCCCGGGCCGTTCGGAAGACCGGAGCCTGGCCGTCCATGACGTGGGTTACCGGCAGGATCACGATCTCGCCATCGGCGAAAAAACTGACCCGTCCCACCGGGACCGTTCCGAGCAACCGCAGGCACTCGTCGTACGGCAGTATCTCGAGTCCTGCGTGGTCGGCCGGGAATCGTGACATCTCGCGCTCCGCTGGGCTGTGGGTGATCGGGTGTTACGTCCGACGCTGGTCTGGGTCGCGGGCGCCGGCCACGGGCTGAGGTCCTTGCGACGAGGGCCTTTCGGCTCGGCAGCGTGCCTTTACCGCCGCAAACGATGGTAGGTGGTGAACCGGGCGGCACGGCGATGCACACGCCGGCGGCGGCCAGGAACCGGCCGCGGGGCCGCGGATGCGCGGTAGGTGCGATAGAACCAGTACTTGCCGAGCTCGATCAGCAGCAGGTAGGCCACCACCATCAGGACCAGGGCCAGGAAGAAGAGGCCGGGGAGCGGCTGAAAGCCGAGCATGCGGCCGAACGGGCTGGCGGGCAGCGCGGCCCCGACGGTGACCACGGCCAGCGCGGCCAGCAGCAGCGGCACGCTCGGGCGGCTGCGGAAGAACGGGATGCGCCGGGTCCGGATGGCGAAGATCACCAGGGTCTGGGTGGCCAGGGACTCCACGAACCAGCCGGACCGGAACAGTGCCGGGCCGGCGTGGAATCCCCACAGCATGACGCCGAACGTGATGAAGTCGAATACCGAGCTGACCGGGCCGAAGAAAAGCATGAACCTGCGAATGAAGCCGACATCCCAGCGGGTGGGCTTGGCGACCTGCTCGGGATCGACGTTATCGGTGGGGATGGCCAGCTGGCTGGTGTCGTAGAGCAGGTTGTTGAGCAGGATCTGCGACGGCAGCATCGGCAGGAAGGTCAGGAACAGCGACGCCCCGGCGGCGCTGAACATGTTCCCGAAGTTACTCGACGTGCCCATCAGGACGTACTTGATGGTGTTGGCGAAGATCCGGCGGCCGCCCATCACGCCGTCGGCCAGCACGTCCAGGTTCTTCTCCAGCAGCAGCACGTCGGCGGCGTCCTTGGCCACGTCGGTGGCGGAGTCCACCGAGATGCCGACGTCGGCGGCGTGCAGCGCGACGGCGTCGTTGACGCCGTCGCCGAGGAAGGCCACGTCGGTTCCGGTGCGCCGTTGCGCCCGGATGACCTGGGCCTTGTGCTCGGGGCTTACCCGGGCGAAGACCGTGGTCGCGGCAATCAGGTCACCGAGCCGGTCGCCCGCGCGGTCGATGTCGGCGCCGGTGGCCACCCGCCCGGGCGGCAGGCCCAGGTCGGCGCAGACCTTCGCCGCCACGGCCGGGTTGTCCCCGGTGAGGATCTTGACCGTGATACCGAGGTCGGCCAGCCGCCGCAACGCCGCGCGGGCGTCCGGCTTGGGCGGGTCGAGGAAGACCAGGAGGCCGCGGAACCGCAGGTCGTGCTCGTCGGCCCGGGTCAGCGAGGACTGGCCGGGGACCTCGCGGGTGGCCACCGCGATCACCCGGTTGCCGGCCGCGAACTCCGCCTCCAGCGCCGTGCGGGCGGAGCCGGGCACGCCGGCGCACCGGTCGAGCAGTCCCTCCGGGGCACCCTTGGTGATGACCATGCGGTTGCCCTGGTCGTCCTCGACCAGGACCGAGACCAGGCGCCGCTCGTGGTCGAACGGCAGGGTGGCGAGCCGCCGGCAGCGTGCCAGCTCCGGTCGCTGGCTGGCCGCCGCCGGGGAATCCCACAGCGCGACGTCGAGAGGGTTCCCGCCGGCCGCCCGGCCGTTCTCGGTCACCGCCTCGTTGCATAGCAGGCCCAGCAATAGCGGCTCGTCGTCGGCCGTGCCGTCCGGGCCGGCCGATCGCATGAAGCGAAGGCTGCCCTCGGTCAGCGTGCCGGTCTTGTCGGTGAACAGGACGTCGACATTGCCCAGATCCTCGATGCAGACGAGGCGCTTGACCAGGACCTTCTGGCGGGCAAGCTGACGTGACCCGGCGGCCAGGCTGGTCGAGACAACGGCCGGGAGCAGCTGTGGCGATATCCCCACCGCGATCGCCAGCGAGAACAGCAGCGCGTCGATCACCGGGCGGTGCAACGTCACGTTGATGACGAGGATCGCGCCGGTCAGCACGCCGGCCACCTGGACCAGCAGCATCGAGAACTTGCGCAGCCCGGTCTGGAACTCGGTCTCGGGCTGCCGCTGCCCCAGCCCGAGCGCGATCCGGCCGAACTCCGCCTGGCCGCCGGTGGCGACCACGACGCCGGTACCCGAGCCGGCCCGCACCACGGTACCCATCAGGGCGCAGCTGCCGAGCTCGGCCAGGGGCGTCCCGGCGGGGACCGCTGCCGGCGTTTTCTCCGCCGGAAGGGACTCCCCGGTCAGCACGGATTCGTCACACTCAAGCCCGGCCGTGGCGAGCAGCCGCAAGTCGGCCGGCACTACCTGGCCGAGCTGGAGGTCGACCACGTCGCCGGGCGCCAGTTCGGTCACGTCCGTCGTGCGCGGATGCCCGTCCCGCAGCACCAGGCAGCGGTGGCGGATGCTGGAGTGCAGCGCCTCGGCCGCCTTTTCCGCCTTGTACTCGTTGGCGAAGCCCAGGCCCACCGAGGCCACCAGGATGGTCCCGATGATCACCGCGTCGCTGGCCTGGCCGACGAAGGCCGACGCCAGGGCGGTCACCGCGAGCAAGACCAGCAGCGGAGAACGCAGCTGGCGGGCCAGCACCGGCCAGGCCCGCGCCCGGTGCGACCGCACCGCGTTCGGGCCCGCCGTCTGCAGCCTCCGTTGCGCCTCGTCCTCGCGCAGGCCCCCGGGTCCGCTTCCCAGCCGGTCCAGAACGTCAGTGACCGAGAGCGCGGCGGCCGCGGCGGCGGTCAGCGGGGACACCGCAGCCGCGGTTTGCCTGGGGCTGGGCACGGCGACTATCACGGGCACCTCATGGCAAAGTGGCTTTCCTCCATGCTCGGGTCCCCGCGTACCTCCGGGCAGGGCCCAAAGTCATGGTCCGGCCGGGCCGTCCGCCTCCTGTGCCCCGCCGGCCGGGCGCCCGATCATGAGCATTAGTCATAACGCGCGCTCACCGGCCCGCAGTCGGCGCGCCGGACGCGTTGGCGATGGCCTGGCCGAGCGTCAGCGTGCTCAGGTTGGAGTAGCTCGACCGGGTTCCCGGCTCGAACCGGAGCTTGTTGTGCCTGGTCAGCAGGCGGGTGAGCAGGGCGGCCTGATCGGGTCCGGGCTGATCGGCCCGATGGATCCAGCGGACCGGGATCGGACTGGCGAACCCGGCGCTGTGCGGCCGTCTCCCGGAGCCCTTCGGGCCCGGCGATCGCCACCGCGATGCCCGGAACTTCGCGGTCTGTGATCTTGCGTAGCCGTTCGGTTATACTCGCATCCGGCACTATATCTCCTGGTCATCCGCATGCCTTCGGAGCACCCAATCCCGTCCTCGCAGGCTCGTCAAGCCGCAGTCCGCGTCCAGCCGGAGGCCCGTCCTGGCGCTGGCTAGGGTCAGTGCCGCATCGATGACGAGTCCGAGCGCCGCTCCGCCGGCGACGTCGAGCGGCAGGTGGGCGCCGACATAGATCCGAGTCAGGCCCACGACGGGAACGGCGGCCAGGGTGAGTATCCGGCCGCCCGGCCCGAGCCGGGGGAGGACGGCGCCGCCCAGGGCGACGGCCACGCCGGCGTGCCCGGACAGGTACCCGAGCCCGGTGGCGTCGCGGCCGCGGCGGCGGGTCCCCGGAAGCATGGCCGCGGGCCTGGGCCGCTGCACCAGCCGCTTGACCACCTTGGACAGCGCCCAGGCGCTCGTGCCGCCCGCCAGCAGCCGGCCCGCCAGCTCGTGGTCCCCGGCCAGCCACGCCGCCCCGGACGCCGCGGGGGCGGCGCCGAGGGCGCCGAGCTGCATGACGGCCCAGGCGGGCGGGTAGAGCCATCCGGGCAGGTCGTTGACCGCCCGGAACGCGGCGGCCTCGCCAGGGCCAACCCGGTTCCGGCGGGCGGCCATGGCCGTGACCAGCAGCGCCGCGGTCCCGGCCCCGAGCCGGACCCGCGGATCGGTCAGCACCCTCGCCGTGGTCATGGCTTCAGCTCCACGCCGAGTTCCTGCTTCAGGACCAGCCGCAGCTGTTGCCGCGGATACAGGCCGACGGCCCGCTCGAACTGCTCCATCAGCTCGATCTGCGAGCCGGAGCCGAAGTCGAACGAATAGGTCACGCAGCCGCCAGGGAACACGTCGTACAAGCGGCCGGCGAACCTGGGCCGGATCGAGTCGAGACGGATGTAGCTGAGGATTCCCGGGGCGCGTGCCGGGGACGGGCTGGCCCCGCTGAACCTGAACCTGCACGCGGTGGCGAGCTCGACCACCACCGGCTCTGCGGGGGAGCGGTCGGAGATGAGCAGGAAGCGGGTGCCGTCCTGGGCGGGGGCGAAGTTGGAGGTGGTCCATCCCGGCGGCAGGTCACGGATGCACGGCAGGTAGGAGGCGCTGGGCACCGACTGCGCGACGATCGCGAGCCGGAGCGGATCGGTGCAGCGGGGCATCGCGTCGCCGGATGAGGCGCAGCCGGTGAGCGCGGCGGCCGCGCCGAGCGTCAGGACAGCCAGCAGGGCGCCGAACGTGATGCGCCAGGAGCTCCGGCGGCGGGTATCTCGTCGCGTCATAGCAGTCCCACCACCCCCTGGAAGAGGCTGATGAAGGCCACCGCCGCCGCGATCATCACGAGCAGGCCCGCGGTGATCGCGACGCGCCTGATGTCCCAGAGCTGGACCGGGACGGAGCGTCGCGCCGGGGCGAGCCTGCGGAAGCACCCGATCAGGTCGCGCCCGTCCGCTCGTATCAGGGACCGCAGCTGGCTGGGCACGGTGATGCTCCGGCACGCGGCGAAGGCTTCGGCCACGTCATCGGCGGCGAAGAGATTCAGCGCCCGTTCGTAGACGTGTTCCGGGGTATTGGCCAGGGCCAGGGTGAGCATCATGTTGGCCAGGTCCACCGCCTGACGCCACGGAGTCGGCCGCACCGCGGCGAACGCCACGTCGATGAGCAGCACGCGGCCGTCCCGGACCAGGATGTTCGAGGGCTTGATATCGCGGTGGGCTATCCCCGCGTCCCACATCCGCCGCACCACGCGCAGCGCGTCATCGATGACCCGGTCGTCCACCCGGGCGTTGCGGATCTCCTGACTGCCCTCGAAGAACTCCATCACGATCAGGTACTCGCGTTCCGGCGTCATCTCCGCGAAGCCGTAGGGCCTGGGCGTGGGCAGCCCGGCGTCTCGCATCAGGCGCAGCAGGTGATCCTCGTATTCGACCAGCCTGCGCACCGTGGAGAACGGCTTCTCGTCTTCGAGCCGCCCGTAGACGACGGCCCTGACCCGCTTGTACCAGCGGTCGGACCTGAGGTGGCAGAGCGCGTAGAGCTTGCCGAACAACGCGGTCTCGGTGCCGTCGGGACCGCGGACCGCAAGGCGCAGCGGCGTCGAGCCGGCCGACGCTTCCAGGCCGAACGGTTCCACGCCGGTGACCGCGAGACCGAGCTGATGGTCCAGGGCGGTGACGATCGCCGCTCCGCGGCGGCCGCCGATATCGAGATGCGCCTTGCGTCCGCCCCGGTAGGAAATGGGAAAGACCTCGTTGGGGACCGCCAGCCAGAACGCCACCACGGCGAGCGGCCACGCGATGATCAGCGCGGTCAGCTGGTCGGTGGGGTGATCGACGGCCAGGTACAGCCGGGCGGCGCACAAGGCAGTCACGATGATCGCGGCCGGCCACTTGCCCCGGTTCCGCCACCGCCCGGCCGGCACGAGCGTGTAAAGAGCCCCCACCAGCACCAGGGCCAGGGCGGCGACGGGCCGGGACGGCTGCGAGTAGCCCTGCCAGGGTCCGAGGATCTGGATGCTGGCTGGCCGCATCCGGCCGATATCCGGCGTCACGGCAGACAGCAGCAACACGGCGGCGAGGACGATGACCAGGTACGCCGCGAGGTGCTGGAACCGGCGGAACGCGACGAGCACCGCGATGGTCCCCAGCATGACCAGCCTCACCGTCCACGGCGACGTCAGGGCGGCGTTGACGTCGAGCATCACATGGGTGAGCCATGCGGTGCGCACCGTGGCAATCCCGCGGAGGACGGCCAGGTCGCCCCGGGTGATGACGCCGAGGACCGCGGGGACCGACATGCCCGCAAACAGGGCGGCGGCGACCGCGGCGAGCAGCAGGTACCAGCGGATGCTGTAGTTGATATGACGAGGCAGCGGCGGCGGTTCCCCCGAGGGCCGGCGCCGCCGTCCGCGCAGCGACGTGGCGATGAGCGGAGGGACTTCGGACCCTTCATGGCCTGGCCGGGGTGTCGGTAGCGTGGTCATGGCCACACCACCGGTGTGACGAAGAAGGTGGCGCCATGTCCGCACGGAGAGCAACCGGACGGAGATGTGCGGCTGCCTTCGCGGGCTACCTCCTGGCGCTCGCGCTGCTCGCCGCGTGCCAGCCGGGCACGAGCCGGACCACTGCGGCAGCCCTCGGCGCCGACGCGCAGGCTGGCGCGGTCGTGGTGGCCTCGTTCAATTTCCCCGAGAGCGAGCTGCTCGCGGCGATCTACGGGCTGGCCATCAGGCACGCCGGGATCCCGGTCCAGCTCGAGCTCGACCTCGGCCCCCGCGAGCTCGTCCAGCCCGCACTGGAGCAGGGCCTGGTGGACGTGGTTCCCGAGTATCTCGGGACGGCGCTGACCAGCCTCCGCCCGCCCGCGGGCCTCGCGATGTCCGATCCGGCGGCGGTCCGGGCGGCGCTGGCCCGCGCGCTGGCCCCGTGGCATGTCCGGGTGATGACCCCGGCCACGGCCCAGGACCAGAACGGCATCGTGGTCACCGGCGCCACCGCTCGCCGCCTGGGCCTGCACAAGGTCAGTGACCTGCGGCGAGTCGCCGGCAGGCTGACCCTCGGCGGTTCTCCCGAATGCACGGACCGGCCCTACTGCCTCCCGGGGTTGCGCAAGGTATACGGGTTCGGCTTCGCCGGGTTCCTGCCGTTCGGCACCGAGCCTGAGCGCGTCACCGCGCTGCGCGAAGGCGTGGTCGACGTCGCGGTGCTGGACACCACGGACGGGAACCTCGCCACCGGTGACCTGGTCCTCCTCTCCGATGACCGCCACCTGCAGCCCGCCGAGAACGTCGTGCCGGTGATCACCGGCAGTGCGTTGACACGTTACGGAGAGCGGCTGGCCGGCGCGGTGAACGTGGTCTCGGCGCAGCTGACGTCCCAGGCGCTGCTGTTCATGGACTGGCGCGTTGAGGTAGCCGGGGCCAGCGTCAGGGCCGAAGCGCACGCATGGCTCGAACGTCACGGCATCTTGCCCCGGCCGGGCTGATCCCTTCAGCCCCTTCAACCCCTTCGGGCCTAGCGGGCTAGTCATGCCGGATACGCCTTCCTCGCCTCTTGCTCCAGATGCGCCGCGGTGCCGCTGACGTCGCGGCTGACCAGGAACTGCTGGAGGCTCTTCCGCATCCCCTGCCCCTCGGTTCCGCCGAAGCCCGCCGGGGTCAGGTCGGACAGACTGAAACGGAAGTTGTCGCCCGCTTGCAGCAGGCTGGCGGCAATGGACCGGCTGATCGCATCCGGGTAGACGGACAGGCTGAGGTTGATGTTCGGCGAGACGAAGCCGCCCACTGCCGCCCAGATCGCCGCCGCCTGGGGGCTGGCCAGGTACCTGATGAGCGCGTCCCCGGCGGCGGAGCGGCGCATCAGCACCGCCGCGTCGCCGCCTGCCACCACCATCGGGCCGGGCTGCCTGAGCGCGGGGAACGGGAAGACGTCAGCGTTGACGCCGAGCGCGGCCGGGGTCACGCCGCTGATGATCCCGGCCACGAAGTCGCCTTCGAACACCATCGCCGCGGCGGGAGGAGTGGCGAAGGCCTGCTGGACGGACTCCTGATAGCTGGTCACCAACGCTGTTAGCGCCCCGCCTGCGATGACGCGCGGATCCAGCACCCTGGCCAGGAGCCGCAGGGTGGCGATGACCGAGGGATCAGCCCACGGCATCTCGTGTGCCGCCAGGCGGTCATACCGAACGGGCCCGGCCAGCCGGAGGTAGAGGTTCGAGAACCAGTCGGCCAGTGTCCAGCCGTCCTGGCCGCCAACTGAGAACGCGGGCATCCCCGACCCTGCGAGCCGGTGCGCCAGCGAGACGAGCCCGTCGACGCCAGCCGGAGGAGCCACCCCCGCCCGTTCGAAGACGCCCTCGTTGTACCAGATCAGGGATTTGTTGGCGGCCTTGAACCAGACTCCGTAGAGCCTGCCTCCGGCCGACCCGAGCTGGCGCCAGGCCGGGCTGTAATTGCTGGCCACGGCACTGCCCACGACGCCGTCGAGCGAAACGAGCAGGTGCTCGGCGGCATACCGGCGCAGCAAGCCCGGCTGGGGGAGGAATGCCACGTCCGGCGGGCGGCCTTTGGCCAGCCGGGCCGCCAGGAAGGCCGGGACGCTGTATCCGGCCGATGTATAGGTGACGGACACGCCGGTCTGGCGGGTGAACGCGCGCAGCACGAGCTCGAAGTGCTGCTGCTCCACGCCTGACCACACGGCCGCGACCTCGAGCTTCTGCCCGCGCAGGCTCTGGCTGGGCGACGCGGGCGGGCCAGCTGAGCAGCCGGCCGCCAGGGCGGCTGCGAATACCGCCAGCAACCGCGCCGACCTCATCCGTCTGAGCCAGCCTCGTCCGTTCACGTCCCTCTTCGTTCGGCCTGTGATCCTCCGGAGGTTCTACCCGGGATACCCACCTCGCCGCTCCAGGCTGGGAAAACGAAGAAGGCCGGAATAGGGGCCTTCGTCCCTATGCCCCGGGGGCCTTCGCACCTTTGGTCACGGCGCGTCCCCGGTGAGGATGGCCGCAACTGCATCGCCGCCAGCCCTTCGTGCGCCGACAGAAGGGAGCACGTCATGACCACCGTCACCACACCCGTCCCCCCGGAAGTGGCACGGCACGCCGCGGCCCGGACCGTGGACGCGGTCAAGGTCTACGGTAAGGGCCAGACCGAGGTGCGAGCCCTCGACGCGGTGACGGTCGACTTCGCGGCCGGGCGCTACACCGCGATCATGGGGCCATCCGGCTCCGGCAAGTCCACGCTGCTGCACTGCGTGGCCGGCCTGGACAGCCTTACCTCGGGGCAGGCCTTCATCGGAGAAGCCGACCTCAGCACCCTCAACGATCACCAGCTCACCATCTTGCGGCGCGATCACGTGGGGTTCGTGTTCCAGGCGTTCAACCTGGTTCCGACCATCACCGCTGAGGAGAACATCAACCTCCCCATGCTGCTGGCTGGCCGGAAGGCCGAGCGGGAATGGCTCGCCAAGATCATCGGCACGCTGGACATCGCCGACCGGCTGGAGCACCGGCCCAGCGAGCTGTCCGGCGGCCAGCAGCAGCGGGTCGCGGTGGCCCGGGCGCTGGCCAGCAGGCCCGAGATCATTTTCGCCGACGAGCCGACCGGCAACCTGGACTCCCACGCCGGTGCCGAGGTGCTCGGCTTCATGCGCCGGGCGGTGGACGAGATGGGCCAGACCATCGTGATGGTCACCCACGACCCCATCGCGGCGAGCTACGCCGACCGGATCGTGTTCCTGGCCGACGGGCGGATCGTAGACGAGATGCACCAGCCGACCGCCGACCGGGTGCTGGAGCGGATGAAGCGGTTCGGGGAGTGAGCCGTCATGTTCAAGATCATCATGCACGGGCTGCTGGCCAGGAAGTTCCGCCTCGTCGCCACGGCCCTGGCCGTCACGCTCGGCGTCGCGTTCATGGCGGGCACGTTGGTGCTCACCGACACCTTCGGCAAGACCTTCGACGACCTGTCCGCCGGCGTCTACAAGGGCACCGACGCGGTGGTCCGGGCCACGGCCACCTTCAACGGGCCGCAGTTCACCGGTGAGCAGCGCCCGTTCGTCAATGCCTCGCTGGCCAGCACCCTCGGCCAGGTTCCCGGCGTGGCCGCCGTCGAAGGCAGCGTCTTCGGGTACACCAGGCTGATCGGGAAGAACGGGAAGGCTCTGGGCAATCCGGCCAACGGAGCGCCCACGCTGGGCGGCAACTGGAACCAGGTGGCCGCGCTGAACCCGTGGCACCTGGTGGCCGGGCGGGCCCCGCAGGCCGCCGGCCAGGTGGTGATCGATAAGAAGAGCGCGTCGGACGGCCGCCTCCGGGTGGGTGACTTCACGACCGTCCTGGTCAAGGGGCCGCCGCAGCGGGTCCAGGTCGTCGGCATCATCGGTTTCGGCACCGCCGACAGTCCCGGCGGGGCGTCCGTGGTGCTGTTCACCACGCCCGTCGCGCAGCAGCTCGTCGCAGCGCCCGGGAAGTACACCAGCATCCTGTTCGTCGCCAAGCCGGGCGTGTCACAGCAGCACCTGGTCAGCAACCTCAAGAGCAGCCTCCCGCACGGCCTCGAGGCGATCACCGGCGCGGCGCTCATCAAGGAATCCCAGGACCAGTTCGCCAAAGTCCTCGCGTTCTTCAACACCTTCCTGCTGATCTTCGCCATTGTCGCGCTGCTGGTCGGCGCCTTCATGATCTTCAATACATTCTCCATCACGGTCGCCCAGCGCACCAGGGAGAACGGTCTGATGCGCGCGCTGGGCGCGAGCAAGCGACAGGTGCTTGGCTCGGTGCTGCTCGAGGCCGTGGTGGTCGGCATCATCGCCTCGGTGATCGGACTGGCGGCTGGGGTCGCCGTGGCCATCGGCCTGAAGGCCATGCTCAGCGCACTCGGCTTCGGCCTGCCCGCCGGCGGGATCGTCTTCACCGCGCGGACGGCCCTCATCGCGGGCCTGGCGGGCCTGGCGGTGACGATGGTCGCGGCCGTCTCGCCGGCTCGCAAGGCGGCCAAGGTGCCCCCGATCGCGGCCATGCAGGACATGACCGTGGGCAGCACCGGCTACGGGTCCAAGGAACGCGTCATGGTCGGCTCGGCGATCCTGGTCCTGGGGGTGGCCGCGCTGTTCACCGGATTGTTCACCAACGTCACCAGCCGGGTGCTTGTGGTCGGCGCCGGCGCGCTGCTGGTGTTCTTCGGGGTGTCGGTGCTGGGCCGGACCGTGTCGCTGCCGCTCAGCCGGACGGTCGGCGCGCCGCTGCCCCGGCTGCGCGGGGTCACCGGGAAGCTGGCGCGCCAGAACGCGATGCGGAACCCCAAGCGCACCGCCGCTAGCGCGTCCGCGCTGATGATCGGCGTCGGCCTGGTCGGGTTCATCACCATCCTCGCCTCCTCGAGCACCGCGTCGGTCAACTCCGCGATCGACCGAAGCTTCGCCGGGGACATCGTGATCGACTCCGGCGGCGGCCTGATGGGTGGAGTGGACCCGGGTCTCGCCCGGCAGCTCGGCGGGCTTCCGCATGTGCAGGCGGCCACCGGGGTGGCCGTCGGTTTCGCTCAGATCAGCGGCGCGGTCGAGCAGGTGTCCGGAGTGGACCCGGTGGCCGGCGGCAAGATCTTCGACGTCAACCCGGTCCAGGGGTCGATCGCCGGCCTCGGCCGCAACGGCATCGCGGTCTACAAGGAGGTGGCGGCCAGGCAGCATCTGAAGCTGGGCAGCACGGTACCGGTGCTGTTCAAGGACACCGGGCGCCAGATCCTGACGGTCGCGCTGATCTACGGGGAGGCCACGGGCGCCCCGGCGCCGCGTTACTTCATGGGCGACGAGGCCTTCAACGCCAACTTCCCGGTGCGCTACGACATGCGGGTATTCGTGAAGAAGGCCCCCGGCGTCAGCACCGCGGCCGCGCTGGCGGCGGTCCGCGGCGTCGCCACCAGGTACTCCGGTACCACCGTCATGGACCAGGCCGCGTTCAAGGCGGACCAGGCCAAGCCCATCCAGCAGATGCTGTCGCTGGTCTACGCCCTGCTCGCGCTGGCCATCCTGATCGCCCTGCTCGGCATCGGCAACACGCTGGCCTTGTCGATCTTCGAACGCACCCGTGAGCTCGGCGTCATGCGCGCCGTCGGGATGACCAGGCACCAGTTGCGCGCGATGATCCGCTGGGAGTCGGTGATCATCGCGTTGCAGGGGACGGCCCTCGGCCTGCTCATCGGCGTGTTCTTCGGCTGGGCGCTGGTACTGGCCATGAGGAGCCAGGGCATCACGGAGTTCAGCCTCCCCGTGTTGAACCTGGCGATCGTGGTGGTGCTGGCCGCCTTGGCCGGGGCCGCGGCCGCGATCTGGCCCAGCCGCCGGGCGGCGAAGCTGAACATCCTGCACGCCATCGTCACCGAATAGGAGCGCCCGGCGCCCGATCATGGCCACGTGTCATGAGGAGGCTGAGGAGGCTGAAGCCATGATTACCGACGACGCCGACCGTGAGCAGGCACTGCTCAGGTGAAGATGATCTGGCCGCCGGCGGCCAGGGCGTAGAACTCGCCCACCGTGATGATGCCCTGAACCTGCTCGATCAGGTCGTCCTTACTGATGCCGAACAGGTCGCAGGAGGCCAGGCAGCCGTACAGCCCGGCGCCGCTGTCGGAGATCATCTCGATGAACTCCGGAATCGGCGGGATGTCCAGCTTGGCCATCTTGTGGCCCAGGTAGCCGGTCATCAGGCCGGGCATGCCGGGCAGGCTGCCGACGATGGTGGCCAGGTGCAGGCCGGGGTTGCCCACGGTCGCGACCTTGATGTGCTCGTGCCGCTTCTTCGTGATGGCGTCCAGGCCGAAGAAGGTGAAGAACAGGTCGGCCTCGATGCCTTCGGCCCGGGCCCCGTTGGCCATGATGAGGGCCGGGTAGATCCCCTCGAGGGAGCCCTTCGACACGATGATCGAGACCTTCTCGATGGCGGTGTCCATGATCATGTCCTTTCAGATGCAGCCGCGCGGCTTGGGAATGCCGGCGACCTTGGCGGCGACCTTGGCGGGACCCTTGGGGAACAGCTGGTAGAGCTCCTTGACTGTCACGCCGGAGGTCTTGCCGAGGACGCGCACGGTGGGGCCGGTGCCCTTGGCCTGGTACTGGGCGCGCATGAACCTGATGACCTGCCAGTGCCGCGGCGTCAGCTCGGCGATGCCCTCGGACCTGGCGATCTGGGGGGCCATCTCCTCGGTCCACTGGGCCGGGTCGGTGAGGAATCCCTCTTCGTTGACCGACACGTCGTGGCCGGCGTAGGTGGCGGTGGGCATGACAGTTACCTCCTGACGGGGATCATGAACGGCTCTTGCCGCGCACTGGCATGGCCGGGCCGATGCCGGGGATGTCGCGGCCGGGGAGCAGGCCGTGCCAGTACAGGGGCTGGAAGGCCAGCTTGCCGAGGTGGTTCAGGCGGGACGGCCGCAACAGCGGGAGGCCGAACGGGCCGGGGTAATGCCCGCCCAGCGGCTCGGTGTCGTAGTTGAAGTCGATCAGCAGCGCCCGGCCGCCGCCGGCCTCGATGAAGCAGTTGGTGTGCCCGTCGAAGGAAGCGGCCAGCGGCTCCCCGTCCAGGAACCGCCGCACGTTGCCGGCCAGCACCTCGCCCTCGAAGTGCGCGACCGACCCGGCCTTGGAGGCGGGCACGTCGGTGGCGTCGCCGAGGGCGAACACGTTCGGCTTGACCTTGGCCTGCAGGGTGTGCGGATCGACCGGGATGAAACCGAGCTCGTCGCCGAGGCCGGGCGAGCGGCCGACATAGTCGGCGCCGCCGTGCAGCGGGACGATCACGGCCAGGTCGAAGGGCACCTCGCGGTCGTCGTAGGAGACCAGGCGGCCACCCCGGCCCGGCTCCCCGGTGGCCTGCACGGTCCCGGTGCTGAACTCGGTCACCAGCTCGATGCCCTTGGCCGCCAGCAGGCCGCCGAGCTCCCGGCTGGCCACCGGCTTGGTGAACGCGCCGTCCAGCGGCGTGACGTAGGTGATTTCGACCCGGTGCCTGATGCCGCGGCGGCGGAAATAATGGTCCGCCAGGAAGCAGAATTCCAGCGGCGCCACCGGGCACTTGATCGGCAGGTCGACGAAGGAGACGACCAGCCGGCCGGAGTCGAACCTGTCCAGCGCCTGGCGCAGGGCCTCGGCGCCCGCGGGGGTGTAGAAGGTGAAGACGTCCCGCTGCCATCCGGGCCCGGTCAGCCCGTCGGTCTCGTCCGGCAGCAGCTGCGCGCCGGTGGCCACGATCAGGACGTCGTAGTCCAGCGTGTTCCCGTTCCCGAGGTACACCCGGTCGTTCTCGACGTCGACGTGGTCGATCGTGGCCTGGCAGTAGGTGATGCCGTCATGCAGTTGCCGCCCGCGCGGGCGGGTTATCCGCTGCACCTCGGCCCGGCCGAACGGGACGAACAGCAATCCCGGCTGGTACACGTGGGCGTCGTCGCGGTCCACCACGACGATGTCGGCGGCCTCCGGCCGGAAGACCCGCCGCAACCGGTTCGCGAGCAGCGTCCCGCCGGTGCCGCCACCGAGAATGACGATCCGTTTCATACCGCCATCCTCGGCCGCGAGCAACGGCGCGGTCAGGGTCGTTGGTCCCGGGCCTTGGTGACGATCTTCCCGGATCGCTGCCAGCGCCAGGCGAGCAGGATCTCGGCGGCGCCGATGCCGGCGATGACCGGCTGCAGGAAGAAGTACCGCCGCAGGATCACCAGCTCCACCGCGATCCACGCGACCAGGAGCAGCCCGGCCAGGTACCCGGCGGCCAGCCCGGGCCGCGCGCCCGCGCCGATCAGCGCGGCCGCGGCGAGCTGCGGGACGGCCACGCCGATCAGCAGGGCGACGCCGGGCAGCACCCACCCGGTGAGCGGCGTGCCGGCCAGCCAGCCGTCCGGCATGCCGAACCCATCGCGGATCAGCCCGGCGCCGCCGTACACCGCGGCCGCCCCGGTCAGGCCGTCCAGCCCGGCCAGGACCCAAGGATACCGGCCGCGCCGGGCCACGACCGGAAGCCGGGGCGCCGCGGTGACGCCGGGCACGCCGCCGGCCAGGCCGTGCAGCAGCCAGGCCGGCCGGGATCAGGCCGATCACGGCCAGCGCCGCGAACGCCGGGACGAGCGCGCCGGAGGCCACCGGCGACGCCGGGGCGGCCGCGTGCCCGTACCACTGGTCCGCGGCGATGCTGGTGCTCTCCAGCACCCACATGACCAGGCCCGCGCCGGCCAGCAAGTAGCCCCAGGGCCGGCGCCGCCACAGCCAGGCGGCGGCCACCGCCAGCAGCGGCAGCCACAGCGCGAGATCCTGGACATAGACCGCGTTGACGGTCAGCCCGGTGCCGTGCAGGTAGGCCGGCGGCCCGCCATGTACCACGGCCGGGACGATCCTGGCCAGCCAGGCGGCCGCGTTCAGGGCCACGGTCACCCACATGTAAATGGCGATCGTCCGCACCGGCGTCCGCGGGGAGAACAGCGCCCCGAGCGCGGCCGCGTCCGCCTGCCGCAGCACCGCGCCGGCCGACCAGGCCGCCAGCGCCAGCATCGCCAGGTACAGCGGGAACAGCCGGTTCGCCGGGGTGGCGAAGACGAACATCAGCGAGTTGTACAGCAAGAACCCGGCCGCACCCAGCCAGGTGATCACCGCCGCGGCCGACCCGCGCGCGGCCAGCAGCATCGAGCAGGCCAGCACCGGCACTCCGGCCAGCAGCACCACCAGCGCGGTCCCGCGCGCCGACCCGTTCATCACCGCGGTGCCGCGCAGCACCGCCGGGACGGCGAACGTCAGCAGCGAACTCGCGGCCGCGGTCACAGCGAGTCCTGCCGACAGCCACCAGGCCGCTCCGCCCGGTCCGATTACCCGGCTCAGGCCGGGGCGGCTCGTCTCCTGGGCCGGGCCAACTACCTTGATCGCCATCGCTCCCACCCGCTTACACCGGCTGACACATCGACACGTTCAGGCTGAATCCGGCCCCGGACGGTCAGGTAGGGCAGATGGTCCCGGTCATCCGGTCCGATGGGCCCCGGTGGCCTTGGGCACGCCGGGCGGTGACGTTCGGCTCTGGCCGCCGCGCTGCCTGCTACTTAGCGTGACGTCAGGAGGTGGCAGAGATGTTTGCTCCCTGGGCAGCATGCCCGAACCCTGCGACATCCGCTGATGGGAGATGAGTGAGATGGCCGCACAGCAAGGCACCGATAAGGCGCCGCGGGCGCGCCCCGTGCCCGCCATCGTGACCCCGCTGACCAAGGTGAACCTGGCCCTTCCGTTCTCCAGGATCACAGTCGAGGAGCCGGGCAAGGACCTCGCCGAGCTTGCCTCCATCGTGGCGGCTCTGGCCGCCGTCATGGAGCGGACCGTGGACGAACCGTTCCTGCCCGAATTGCGCAAGCGCGCCGAGGCCCTCGCGGCCCGGCTGCGCTGAGACGACTTACGGCACCGGCCGGCTTGCCGGGATCGCCTCGCTGCTGGGACGATGAGAGCGTGAAGCTGGGGATCTTGTGCGGCGGTGGCCCGGCTCCGGGGATGAATTCGGTCATTTCCGCAGCCACGATCGAGGCCCGGAACTCCGGGTGGGACGTCCTGGGGATCATGGACGGCTTCGAGCACCTCATCGAGGGCCGGGTCGAGGAGGCGCGGCCGCTGTCCATCACGGACGTGTCGAGGATCCACGTCCTGGGCGGGTCGATCCTCCGGACCTCGCGGGCCAACCCGACGGTCCGGGACGAGGACGCCGCCGACCCGGACTGGAGGCTGCACGCCTGTCTGGAGTCGCTGCAGAAGCTGGGGATCGACGCGCTGGTGACGATCGGCGGGGACGACACCGCGTTCTCGGCCTCCCGGCTGGCCGAGACGGCCGGTGGAAGCCTGCGCGTGGCGCACGTGCCGAAGACCATCGACAACGACCTGCCGCTACCAGGCGGCATACCGACGTTCGGCTTCGAGACGGCGAGGAGCGTGGGGGTCCAGCTCGTCAACAACCTGATGACCGACGCCATCACCACCCAGCGGTGGTACCTGGTGGTGGCCATGGGCCGCTCGGCCGGCCATCTGGCCCTGGGCATCGGAAAGTCGGCCGGGGCCACTCTCGCGGTGATCGGGGAGGAGTTCCCCGGCGACGAGCCCATCCCGCTGTCGCGCCTGGTGGACGTCCTGGAGACCTCGATGCTCAAGCGGATCGCGCACGGTCGCCCCTTCGGCGTGGCGGTGCTCGCCGAGGGCATCGGCCTGCGCCTCCCCCAGGAGGAGCTCCAGAAGGCCATGCCGGAGGTCGAGCTTGACGAGCACGGCCACGTCCGGCTGGCCGAGCTCGAGCTGGACCGCCTGCTGGCGAAGCAGGTCAAGGACCGCTTCAAGGAGCGAGGGCAGAAGATCACCGTCGAGGGCAAGAACATTGGCTACGAGCTCCGGTGCGCGCCCCCCATCCCGTTCGACATCGAGTACACCCGCGACCTCGGCTACAGCGCCGTCGACTACCTGAAGCGGGTGCTCAAGGGCGACGAGCCCGGTGGCATGATCACGATCCAGGAGGGGCACATGGTGGCGCTGCCCTTCGGATCGTTCAACGACCCCGAGACGGGGCGGGTCCTGATCCGGCTGGTGAACGTCGAGTCGAGCTCGTACCGGGTAGCTCGCGAGTACATGATCCGGCTGGATCCCGAGGACCTCGAGGACCCGGGCAAGCTCAGCCCGATCGCGGCAGCGGCCGGGCTCACGCCCGAAGCCTTCCGCGACCGATACGGCTATCTCACCGGGGGCTGAGTACGTACGGTGTCACCCGCTACCCTCCGGGCCTCAGGGCCAGCCAGTGACCCACGTGGCTGAGCAGGAGGAATCCGAGCATGCCGCCGGCTACCAGGCTGGCCGCGATCAGCCACTGCCGCGGGGCGGCCCCGGTGACGTCCCGCCGTGATCGCCGCAGCCAGTCCCTGCAGCAACGGCGGCGGCCCCTTGCGCTGGTAGGCCGGGACGCCGCGGTAGTAGCGGGCGAACCGCCAGCCGGTGCTGGCCACCTTGAGCAGCACCGGCGGGACGAGCACCATGCCGATGAACACGTGCGGCGTGAGCAGCGCGCGGACGCGCAGGATCGTAACGCCCTCGGCCGCCAGCAGGATCAGCAGCACGGCCGCGTTGGACGCCGTCAGGCGCGCGTTGGCGGCCACGCCCGCATCGGCCCGTCGCTCCGACCGTCGCGCTGGCTGTTGCCCGGGCTGGCCGGGCATCAGGATTTCGTCGTGACTCTCCGCGCTCACCGTGCGGAGGGTACGAGGAGAACGTGACGGCTAGGTGAAGGACCCCGACCGGGGCGCCTGCTCGTCGTCGAGCGACAGGTACGCCTCGTCCTCCTGCGCCGTGTGCAGCCGGAGGATCGCGTGCAGGCCGTACAGGGTACCGCGGAGATCGGCGACGTCCGTCTCGTCGGGGGCCCGGTCGCCGATGTCCGCGATGAGCCGGCCGAGACGGGCGATCTGGTAGGCGATCTCGGCGTGCGCCCTGCTCATGGGGGCGGTCGGGTCGACCCCGCCCAGCAGCCGGTTCAGCGCCGGGTACAGGTCCGCCTCCTCGGCGCTCTCGTGCGCCCAGATCTCGCCGGTGAGCAGGGCGTGCGCCTGGCGGACCCGGGCCATCGCGGCGGGGGCGGCGAGCGGGTCGGTGGTGAGCGCGTCGGCGGCGATCCGCAGCTGCTCGATGTCGCCCCGGATGACCTGGTGCTCGGCGCGGAACCTCCTAGTGAGGGCGGCATCGGCTGGGGGCAGCGGCACGGCGGCGGCCACCGGCTTGAGCGCGCGCAGCGCGTTGAGGATGGCGACCACGTCGATGCCCTCCTGCAACAGCGCGCCCCACACCGCCGGGAGGAACCCGGCCGCGGCCACGCCCATCGCGGCCAGCGACAAGCCCATCCCGGCTAGCACGCTCTGCAAGGCGATCCGCCGGGTCCGGCGGGCCAGCGCCGCCGCCTCGCCGACGCGGCCGAGGTGGTCGACGGTCAGCACCACGTCGGCGGCCTCGGATGAGGCGGTGGATCCCCGGGCGCCCATGGCCACTCCCACGTCGGCCAGGGCCAGGGCGGGTGCGTCGTTGATCCCGTCACCGGTCATGATGACGGCCGCGCGGCGCTGCTCCCGGCGCACCGCGTCCAGCTTGGCGGCCGGCGTCAGCTCGGCGAGCACCTCGTCGACTCCGGTCAGCGCGCCGACAGCGCTGGCCGCCTCGGCCCGGTCGCCGGTGGCGAGCACGATCCTGGTGATGCCGCCGCGGCGCAGCGCGCGGATCGTCTGCCGGGCGTCCGGCCGGATCCGGTCCTCGAGCAGGAGCGCGCCCGCGGGCGTGCCGTCGACGGCGACGAACACGGTGAGCGCGCCGTCCAGCCAGGCCCGCCGGCGCACGGTCCTGACCCACGGCGGCGTGCCGCTGACCCCGACCCAGTCGGCGCGGCCGAGCCTGACCTGGCGGCCCGCCACCATTCCCGCGATACCCTGGCCGGGCTGCTCGGTCACGCCCGCAGGCTGGGCGAGCGGGCAGCCGCGTTCGGCCGCCGCGCGGACGACCGCGGTCGCCAGGACGTGCCCGGAGGCCTGGTCCAGCGAGGCCGCGAGGCCCAGGATCTCCTCCGGATCCAGCGCTCCCGCGGGCACGATGGCGGTCACGGCGGGCTGGCCGGCGGTGAGCGTCCCGGTCTTGTCTAGCAGCACGGTGGTGCACCGGGCCAGGCGCTCGAGCACCCCGCCGTTCTTCACCACGATGCCACGGCGCGCCGCCGCCGACAGGCCGGAGACCAGGGCGACCGGCGCGGCCAGGATGAGCGGGCACGGCGTGGCGACGACCAGGACGGCCACCGCGCGGGCCGCGCCGCCCAGCGCCCACGCCACCCCGGCCACGGCCAGGCTCAGCGGCATGAACCACAGGGCATACCGGTCGGCGAGCCGGACGAACGGCGCCTGCGCACTCTCCGCCTCGCTGACCAGGCGGACGATGCCGGCGTAGGTGCTGTCCGCCGCGCTGCTTGTGGCCCGCAGGTCGAACGGCCCGGCCGCGTTGATGGTGCCGCTGCGCAGCGTGTCACCCCGGGCGTGCTGGACCGGCAGGGCCTCCCCCGTGAGCGCGGATTCGTCCAGCACGGCGGCGGCGCCGGCCAGCGCGCCGTCCACGGGAATGACGTCACCCGCCGCGACGAGCAGCAGGTCACCGGCCACGATCTCGTCCAGGGGCACCGTCTCCAGCGATCCGTCCCGGTAGCGCCGGGCGGTGCGCGGCGCCCGGGCTAGCAGGGCGCTCAGGTCGTGCCGCGCACGGTAGGCGGCCCAGTCCTCCAGCGCGCGCCCGCTGGCCAGCATGACGCTGATCACCGCCGCGGCGAGCAGTTCGTCCACCGCGATCGCCCCGGTCAGCGCCAGCAGCGCGAGCACGTCCACGCTGAGCCGGCCGCGGGCGATGGCGGCCACCGCGACCCAGCAGGCGTAGGCCACCCCGCAGGCCGCCACGCCGAGCCACACCACGTCCGCGGCCTGGCCGGCGCCCGCCAGCCAGGCCGCGCCGCCCGCGGCCAGCCCTGCCGCCGTCACCAGCAGGAGAAGCAGCGCCATCCGCCGGGCCAGCCATGCCCGCATGCCGCGGGCCACGGTTACCGTCATACCTCCAGCCTCGCCGTCCTGGACGGCGACGACAGCGACCGAAGGTCCTCCCGGCCGGGACTTTGGCCTCCCGCCAGGTGGCGCCGCCAGCGAGCGTGCTGATGGGAGGCAGCAATGGACACTCGCGCGGATGCCGCGATCCCCCGGCCGGTCAGCCAAGACGTGCCGAGGTCACCTGACGATCAGGACCGGGCGGTCGCTGAGGTGAATCACCTTGTGCGCCGTGCTGCCCAGCACCAGGCCCGCCAGGTCGCCGCGGCCGCGCGAGCCCATCACGATGACGTCGACGTCGTGCTCGATCGCGTCGTCAACGATGCTCCGCGCGGCATAGCCGAATATCGTATGTCCGAGGTCGCCGTGCGCCTTGACGCCCGCCGCGGTCAGCTTGTCGACCGCGGCCGCGACCGCGGCGCTGGCCTCATCCGCCGTCTCATCGCTAAAGACGACTGCGGTCCTGGTCGCTATCTCGCGCTCAAGCAGGTGCAGTACCCATACCTCGCCCTTGGACAGCAGCGCCAGATCGCGGGCCGCGAGCAGGGCCCGATCGGATGCCTCGGAGTGGTCCACCGCCACCAGGATCTTGTCATACATCGCCTTAACCTCCAGCCTGAGACTCTTCTCCCCGCTCAGTGTCTGACGGGACCAATCTGGCGACAAGGGACGAAAGGGGCGGCGGGAACGGGACTTTGGTCACTGGCAATGGCCCCGTCTACGCCGTCCGGCCCACAACCGCAACCACGGCAATGTGACTCTGTTGTGGTCCTGACCACGGCGATGTGACATCGCCGTGGTTCGGAGGGAGTGGGGCGTGGTGCTCGCGGTGCTCGCGGGGCGAGCTATGCCGTGGCGACGGGGGCCGGGGCGTGCTGGCGAGGACCACCGGGGAACCAGGCGGCGGGGTCGTCGCTCTCGGGCAGCTCGGACACGGTGGCGTGGGCGGCGGCCAGGGCGGCGCGCGAGACGCGGTAGTGGTGACCGCACAGCAGCAGCTCGGTCTCGTGCGGGCGGGCTGCCGTGGGCGGGATGACCACCCGGACCACGGCCCAGGCCACGCAGCAGCAGGCCTGGCCGGACGGGCTGGCCGACGGCCGGGGCCGGGCGGTGGCGTCGAATAGGCCAGCCGCACCTTCGACCTGGCCGGCTGATGACGGGCGGAATCTCGCATTCATGGATCCAGCATCGCCGGCGCCGGGCCGGCCCGTTAGAGACGTAACTCACCTCAGCGGGTGTCAAAGGTCCCGGCCGTCCGGCCGCGCGTAGGCTGGGCCGGTGACCCCTGTGGTGGTGATCGGCGTCGGCAACGAGTACCGCCGCGACGACGGAGCCGGGCTCGCGGTGGTGGCCCGCTTGCACGACCGGGTGCCGCCGGGCGTGGAGCTCGTGCTCACCGACGGCGAGCCCACCCGGCTGATCGAGGCCTGGACCGGCGCTGCGCTCGCCGTCGTGGTCGACGCGGTCCGCGCCGATCCGCCCCGGCCGGGCCGGGTGCACCGGTTCGTGCTGGACCGGCCCCTGGCCGGGGCGACGCGGACGGCGAGCTCGCACGGGTTCGGCCTAGACGACGCGATCCGGCTGGCGCTCGCGCTGGACCGGATGCCCGGCCGGCTCGTCGTGCACGCGATCGAGGCGGCCGACCTGGGCCAGGGCACCGGCCTGTCCCCGCTCGTCGCCGCGGCCGTGGACGAGGTAGCCAGCGCTGTCCTTGGCGACCTACGCGGCGCAGGCAGCCCAGCCTGACCGGCCCAGGTGGCCACGGGGTTACGTGCCCGTCGTCTGCCGTCCGGGACGGGACCTATGGCCGTAGCGGGGATCCCCGCAGTCACATACTCCTGGAGGTATCTCGACGATCACCGGAAAGGACAGGCGATGAGTTACGGAAAGGCCGTGCGCGACGAGCTGCGGGCCCCGACGCGCGAGCTGCGGCACGCGATCCCCCAGGTCTACGCAGGCTATAAGGAACTACACGATTCGGCGCTGGCAGCCGGGACCCTGGACGCCAGGACCAAGGAACTCATCGCCCTGGCCATCGCGGTCAGCAAGGAATGCGATGGCTGCATCGCCGCCCACGCCCACGCCGCCGTCCAGCACGGCGCGACGCCGCAGGAAGCCGCCGAGGCTATCGGCGTCACCTTCCTGATGAACGGCGGCCCGGCCACCGTCTACGGCGCTCGGGCCTTCGCAGCGTTCCGCGAGTTCTACGATCAGCGATCCGCCACGAACTCGGTTGCGGCCCAGGTGCAGCCGGCCTGGCACGAGCACGGCCAGCCCAACGGGCACCAGCACGCCGACTGAGCAGCGACGCCGGAACGGCATGCCGCCGCACCAGTATTCATCCGCCGTTCCCCAGGCGGCCAGACGCGGCCTGACGGTACGCATCGGGCCGGACGGCCCCCATGGCCGGGACTTTGGTATGTACTGCCCGCCCTGGTGACGGCGGTTGCCTGGAAGGCCAGCGATCCGGCGCGGAAATGAGATCACGATGGCGACTCCTGAGCAGATGCTGACCAGCCCGCAAGCACCGGGGCCTGTGACGTCGCCGCTGGTGGAGCGGATCCGGCGGGGGATCATCGGCGAGGGGGAGCTGATGGAGGGCCCGTTCGGGCCGCGGCGGGTCACCTACGCCGACTACACGGCCTCGGGCCGGTCGCTGGACTTCATCGAGGATTTCATCCGCGACGCGGTGCTACCCCGGTACGCGAACACCCATACTGAGAGCTCCGGGACCGGCCTGGCGACCACCCGGCTGCGCGAGGACGCCCGCCGGATCATCCGCGACGCCGTCGGCGGCACCGCCGATGACCTCGTCATCTTCTGTGGGTCCGGCGCGACCGCCGCGGTGAACAAGCTGATCGGCATCCTCGAGCTGCGCATCCCGGCCGGGCTGGACGAGCGATACGGGCTGGCCGGGCGGATCCCGGAGGCCGAACGGCCGGTGGTCTTCGTCGGCCCGTACGAACACCACTCCAACGAGCTGCCGTGGCGCGAGTCCATCGCCGACGTCGTGGTCATCGGCGAGGACGCCGACGGCCACATCGACCTGGCCGACCTGGGCCGCCAGCTGGACCGGTACACGCGGCGCCCCCTGCTGATCGGCAGCTTCTCGGCCGCCTCCAACGTGACCGGCATCCTGACCGACACCGGCGCGGTCGCCGCCCTGCTGCACGCCCGCGGGGCGCTGTCGTTCTGGGACTACGCCGCCGCCGGGCCGTACCTGCCGATCCGGGTCGCCGCCTCCCGCCCGGGCGCCGGCGACCACAAGGACGCGGTGTTCCTGTCCCCGCACAAGTTCCCCGGTGGCCCGCAGACCCCCGGCGTCCTGGTCGTGCGCCGCGCCCTGGTCCGCAACACCGTCCCGACCGCCCCCGGCGGGGGCACCGTGGCCTTCGTCGACCCCATCGGCCACCAGTACCTCGACGACCCGGTCGCGCGCGAGGAGGGCGGCACCCCCGCCATCATCGAGTCGATCCGGGCCGGCCTGGTCTTCGCCCTCAAGCATGCGGTGGGCACCGACCTGATCGCGGCCCGGGAGGAACAGCTGTGGCGGCGCGTGCTGCGCCGCTGGGCCGGCCACCCCGGGATCGAGGTCCTGGGCAGCCACCAGGCCGCACGGCTGGCTGTCATCTCGTTCCGTATCCGCCACGGCACCCGGTACCTGCACCACAACTTCGTCGTCGCGCTGCTCAACGACCTGTTCGGGATCCAGGCCCGCGGCGGATGCTCCTGCGCCGGCCCGTACGGGCACCGGCTGCTGGCCATCGGCCCGGCCCGCTCGCACGCCCTGCGCGAGGAGATCGGCCACGGCTGCGACGGGGTCAAACCCGGCTGGACCAGGGTCAACCTCAACTACTTCATCTCCGGCGCCACGGCCGGCTACATCGCCGCCGCCGTCGAGCTGATCGCCGCCAACGGATACCGGCTACTCCCGGACTACCGGTTCGACCCGCGCACCGGCCTGTGGCGGCACGCCGCCGGGCCGCCCCGGCCACCGATTACCCTGGCCGACGTCGGCTACGGCCCGGACGGCGAGATGGACTACCCCCGGCGCCGCGGCCAGGCCGGCGAGGAGGCCTTCCCCGGCTACCTGGCGCAGGCCCGCGCTATCCTGGCCGCCCGGCCGGCGCACCTCGACCACGGCCCCACCGGGCTGCCTCCCGAATTCGAGGCGCTGCGCTGGTTCCCGCTGCCCCCGGCCTGCCTGCGGAGCCGCTGCACGGAATAAGGCCCGGCCTTGCCTGTTATACGGGTGGGGGTATATGACCTCAAGTTTTCCGGAAGCAGGAACAGCATGAGCACCATCGCACTGACCAGGGATACGTTCGAAGACACGATCACCAAGCCCGGGATCACGCTGGTCGACTGGTGGGCCTCCTGGTGCGGGCCGTGCCGGATGTTCGCGCCGGTCTTCGCCGCCGCGAGCGAGCAGCACCCGGACATCACCTTCGGCAAGATCGACACCGAGGACCAGCCCGAGCTGTCCGCCGCCGCGGGAATAAGCTCCATCCCCACCCTGATGGCCTTCCGCGACGGCATCCTGGTGTTCTCCCAGCCCGGCGCGCTGCCCGCCGCGGCGCTCGAGCGGCTCATCCAGGCCGTCCGCGACCTGGACATGGACCAGGTCCGCGCCGACCTCGCGCAGCCGCAGGCCGAGGGGGCACCGCGATGAGCTACGGCACCAGCGTCACCCTCGACCTCCCCTTGGCCGACGCCGTTGGCCGGGTCCGCGCGGCCCTGGCCGACCAGGGGTTCGGCGTGCTCACCGAGATCGACGTCACCGCGACCCTGCGCGCCAGGCTGGGCGAGCAGATCGAGGACTACCTCATCCTGGGCGCCTGCAACCCGCCGGCCGCCCACCAGGCGCTGGGCATCGACCGTAGCATCGGCCTGCTGCTGCCCTGCAACGTCGTCGTTCGTGCCACCACGGCCGGCACCCTCGTCGAGGCGCTCGACCCGCAGGTCATGGTCACCCTGACGGGACGGCCCGAACTCAAGCCCGTCGCCGACGAAGTCGGACGACGGCTGGCCCGCGCCCTCGCGGCGCTTGGGTCATGACAACGGCTCGCGGAGGTGTGTCATGGACAGCAGTATCCCCGGCGCCGGCGGCGCCCACCTTCACGTCAGCTTCCGGACCATGTGCGGCCGGGAGATCCAGGTAGGCCATCTTGCCCTCGGCGGAGGCCGTCACCCGGCCCAGCGCATCAGCCTCGATATCGGCGCCTCGTCAGGCGGCGGGACCGCTACCTGGGCCGGCCTGACCGTCGGCGAGGCACGGCGGCTCGCCGCGGCTCTGCTCACGCAGGCGGCCGCCTGTGACCCCCGCCCGCAGGCCTGAGGATGGCGGCTCCCTGCCCGCTCATCGGGTCCGGTGTTGGTCAGCACCTGCCTGCCGGTCCGGCCGGGACATCGAGGGCCGGTTACTGAGCCGCCGCGCGCACCAAGTGGCCGTCTACCGGCAGGCCTGCGCGGGCGGCGCGGGCATACTCGTCGTCCACCGCGACGACCGTGCGGCCGACCGCGTCGAGGAACGAGGCGGCGACCGAGGCGCGGTATCCGGCCTCGCAATGCACCCACACCTCGCCCTCCGGCACGTCGCCGATGCGGGCGGGCAGCTGGTGAATCGGTATGTGCACGGCTCCGTTGATGTGCGAGTCGTTCCACTCCTGGTCGCGGCGGACATCCAGGATCACGACGGGACGGTGATGCCGGACCGCCTCCAGATCAGCGAAGTCGGCGACAGGGTAACTGCGCAAGGGCTGGCCGCCGGCCCAATCGCCCGGATGCCCGGTGGCGGCCGCGGCGGGGCGGTCGATGCCGATCCGAGTCAGCTCCCGCTGCGCCTCGGCGACCTGCTCGGGCGTGTGGCCGAGCAGGGTCAGCGGGGTCCCCCAGGGGATCAGCCAGCCCAGGTAGGTGGCGAAGCTGCCGTCCAGGTCGAAGCTCAGTGTGCCAGCCACGTGGCCGGCGGCGAACGCCCGGCGGGCTCGCAGGTCCACCACCCACTCCCCCGCCTCGATCCGCCGCCGCAGCTCGGCGGCGTCCGCCCGCTGCGGCGCGGACAGGTCAGCCCCCGACGGTCCGGCGGCGTTGGCCGGGCCCATGTGCGCGTAGTAGGCGGGGAAGGCATCCAGGCCGGCCAGCAGCTCACGCACGTACTGGTCTTCGCTCAGCCGCAGCACCGGGTTGACCTGCCGCTCCCGGCTGATGCTTGAGGCGTTGCCCTCCGACTGGGTGGCCGAGCAGAAGCTGCCGAACCCGTGGGTGGGATACACGTCCGCGTCGGGCGGCAGCTCGGCGGCGAGCCGGTGCGCCGAGGCGAACTGGGCGCGGGCCAGCTCGTCGGCGTGGACGGAGCCGAGCAGGTCCGGCCGGCCGGTCGAGCCGTGCAGCAGCGACCCGCCGGTGAACACCGCGTGCGCGTGACCCCCGGCCTCCAGCACGTAGGACAGGTGCGTGAAGGTGTGCCCCGGCGTGGCCAGCACCCGGACCCGCAGCACCGGGCTGACCTCGATGACGTCCCCGTCGGTCACCGGAACCCGGTCGAAGGCCACCGGGTCGGCCGCATTGACGTGGTAGGCCGCCCCGGTAGCCCGGGCCAGCGCCAGCCCGCCGGTCACGTAGTCATTGTGCAGATGGGTCTCGAACACGTGGGTGATCCGCACTCCGCGGGCCACGGCCAGGTCCAGCACCCGGTCGATGTCCCGCTGCGGATCCACCGCCATGGCGACGTCGCCGTCGTGCGCGAGGTAGCTGCGGTCGCCCAGCGCGGGCGTGTCGATCGCCGCGACCTCGACGCCGGATCCTGCCGTGGTGCTCATGGTACGCATCCCTTCCATATACCCTGGGGGGTATCTGATGATTTCAATGTACGGCCCGCCGGCCAGCGGCGCAACCGCGGGTGCGGGTTCGGTGACCTGCTGGCTCACGTCAGCTCCGGCCGGTGATAGGATACCCCCGAGGGTATAGGCGCGAGGATCTGGCCGTAATCGGACGGCGCCCGGACCGAGGAGCTTGGCATGGACGTGGACCACGAGACGATGGAGAGCGTGGTCAAGCGGCTGCGCCGGGCCCAGGGCCAGATCGGCGGGGTCATCCGGATGATCGAGGAGGGCCGCGACTGCGCCGACGTGGTCACCCAGCTCGCCGCCGCGGCCCGCGCCCTGGACCGGGCCGGTTTCAAGATCATCGTCACTGGTTTGCAGCAGTGCGCCGTCAGCGGCGATGGCACCGCCGAGGCCGACCGCGCCCAGCTGGAGAAGCTCTTCCTCTCTCTCGCCTGACCCCGTGTTCACCGCGCCGACTCTGACGTGATCGCTGCCGCTGGCGGTACGAGCCAGCGCAGGTACTCGCGGTCGCCGAGCAGCCGGAGCCGCCGCCACAGCACGGCGCCGGCTGAGATCTGGCTGGCGTGCAGCAGGGCGGCCCGCCGCTGCCGTTCCCTGCTGACGCGAACGCACAGGTCGATCCGGTCAGGCGGCTGGCCGGCGAAGTGCTGCCCGGCGTCAGCCGAAAGGCGGGCGGCGACGGCGGCGGGTAGCGTCCAGGCCAGTACCGGCAGCCCGGCCCGCCGTCCGGCCAGCACCGCGACGCCGGTGGCGGACCGGTGGTCCGGGTGCCCGGTCACCCCGGTGTCGTCGAAGGTGAGCAGCCCGCTGGCGCGGGCGCGGGCGGCGGCGTCTGCGACGCTGCCGGCCAGCTCGGCCGGCGCGATGCCGGCCAGGCCGCCGTCGGGGTAATCCAGCAGCGTGACACCGGCCGCCCCGAGTTCGGCAGCCGCCTGGCGCAATTCGGTTTCGCGCACGCGGTGCAGATCGGTGTGCATCTGGTTCAGGGTGGATGCCCCGCCGTGGGTGAAGCACAGGATGTGCACGGCAGCGCCGGCCGAGGTGATCTTGTCGATGACCGCGCCCAGGCCGAAGCTCTCATCGTCAGGGTGCGCGATCACCACCAGCGTGCTTGGCCAGGCGGGCAGCATCGCCCTTGCCTGACCGGAGCGTGAGTCCCGCGGGCTTCGATCGCTCATAACGCACCTCCCGTGTACCCATAGGGGTATACGGGAGTACCCGTCCAGGGACCTTCGTCCCGTTTATATACCCCGGAGGGTATTTGCGCGGCCGAGAGTCAGGTAGGTAGCCTGACCCTAGCGATATACCCCTGGGGGTATATCAGGATCAGGAGGCTCCCGTGCTGTCGATCGCCGTACCGGCCGGGCTGCTGGTCGGCGTCCTGCTCGGCGCTCTCGGCGGCGGCGGGTCCATTCTTACCGTCCCGGTGCTGGTCTACCTGCTAGGCCAGGAAGCGCATGCGGCCACGACCGGGGCGCTGCTCATCGTGGGGATCACGGCGGCCGCCGGGATGATCGCGCACTGGCGGGCGGGCCGGGTGCGCCTTGCGCCGGGCATCGCCTTCGGCGTCCTGGGAGCGGCCGGGTCCTACGCGGGTACCCGGCTGTCGTCCGGCGTTCCGCCCGGCCTGCTGCTCAGCCTGTTCGCCGGGCTCCTGCTCGCTGCCGCCGTGGCCATGCTGCGCCGTCGGCCAGGGACGGCGCGCCGACGAGAGCGCGCTGGCGGGAGCACGATCGGCCGCCGGATCCTGAAGATCACCGCCGCGGCCACCGGAGTCGGCCTGCTTACCGGCTTCTTCGGCGTGGGGGGCGGGTTCGTCATCGTGCCCGCGCTCGTGCTCGTCCTCGGCTTCGGCATGCCCGCCGCCGTGGGGACCTCGCTGCTGGTCATCGCGATCAACAGCGCCGCCGCGCTGGCCGCCCGGCTGGGCGGCCAGGTTAGCCTCGACTGGGCGCTGCTCGCCGTGTTCACCGCGGCCGCGCTGGCCGGGGTGCTGGCCGGCCACCGCGTCGCGTCCCGGGTCGACCCGTCCCGGCTGACCACCGGGTTCACCGTGCTGCTCATCGCGGTGGCCGGCTACTCGCTCGCCCGCAGCCTGCCCGGGCTGGTGTGATCGCGAAGGCCCGTGGCGGCGCCGGCGAGGGCGAGCCAGGCGGCGAGCTGGCCGGCCTCGGCCGTCCCGGCGCGGAAGCCGATGTAGCCGTCGGGCCGGACGACGGTGACGCCGCAGCCCGGCGCGCTGGTGAGGCGGTGCACGGTCACGAACCGGCCGGGCGCCAGGTCCTCGAGCCGGTCCGCGTCGCGGTCGAGCAGGATGTGCACGCCGGGCCGGGCGAGCAGCTCGTGCAGCCGGACGCTCCGCCCGTCCGCGCGGACGAGCCGGTCCGGCAGCCGGTCTCCGGCGCGGGGGCCGCGGGGACGGCGCGGCGTCCCCTCCACCGACAGGGGGCTGCCGCGGTAGCTCACGTTCAGCTGCGACAGCAGCCGGACCCCGCTGGCGGCCAGCCGGCCGCGGGTCAGCGCGGGCAGCAGCGGACCGGCGAGCGGCGCGAGCCGGGCGCGGAGCGCGGACGGGACCGGCCCGGTCCCAGCCTCGGCCCAGAACGCCAGGTCGGTCAGGGCCAGCAGGTGGCGCGCTACCGGCCGGCGCTCGCGGTCGTAGGATCCGGGCAGCGGCCCGTCGGCTGGCCCGGACGTCGCGAACGCGAGCTTCCAGCCGAGGTTGGCGGCGTCCTGGATGGCCGCGTTCAGGCCCTGGCCGGTGGCCGGAGAATAGGCGTGCGCGGCGTCCCCGGCCAGGAACAGCCGGCCCCGCCGGAACCGGCTGGCCACCCGGCGCTGCACCGTGACCCGCGAGGACCACCGCAGGTCGGCGACCCGCGCGTCCAGGCCTGCGGCGTCGATCAGCTGCTGCAGGTCAATGGCTGAAACCGGAGGACCGAACGACCCGGGTTCCAGCCGGCCCGGCGTCGCGGGGCGGGTCCCGAGCAGCCGCCAGGTCGCCCGCTCGCCGAGGCGGAAGGCGAACAGCAGTCCGCCCCGGCCGGCCACGACCTGGGCCGCGTCGCCGGGCAGATCACCGTCGAGCTCGGCGTCGGCCAGCACGATCTCCACCGGGTAGATGCGGCCGGTCCAGCGCAGGCCGGCCTGGGCCCGGACGGTGCTGGCCGGGCCGTCGCAGCCGACGGCGAAACCGAACCGGGCCTGCTCCGATCCGGCCGGCGTGCGCAGGAGCGCGCGGACACCCCCGGGCTCGTCGCGTACCGCGGCCAGCTCGGTGCCGCGCTCCACTTCGACCCCGCGGGCCGCCAGCGCCTGGGCCAGCACCCGCTCCACGTCCATCTGCCGGACCAGCGTCAGGTGCGGGAAGGCGGTGTCCGGCAGCGCGAGGCCGCCGAGCGTGACGCGGACGGTCCGGGAGCCCAGCCGCAGGTCCGCCGCTGGCGCGGTGTCGGCCCGGGCCAGCAGCGCCTGCGTCACTCCCAGCGGGCGCAGCACTTCCAGGGTGCGGGCGTGCAGGATCAGGGCGCGGGACGGACGGGCCGCCTCCGGCCGCCGGTCGATGACCCGGACGGCGGCGCCGTGGTCGTGCGCCTGCAGGGCCAGGGCCAGGCCGGCCGGGCCCGCGCCTGCCACCAGGATGTCCGCCGTCAGCCGGCTGGTCGAGCACCTCGTCGCGGCGCAGTCCGGGCAGCACCACGTAGTGGATCGAGCCCGGCACCGACACCAGCGCGAGCACCCGCCACAGCGCCCGGGCGTAGTGCTCCGCGAGCTCCGGGGCGTCCCATTCGTACAGCCCCCGGTAGCGGCCCAGGTCGTCGTTTGCCAGCCACAGCTTGGACACGAACCCGGGGAAGCCGGCGAACAGCGGGGTGTTGAGCAGGCTCTCCCGGCGGAACGCGGCGTGCCCGAGGCCGCGCACGGCGCGCAGCCGGAACTCCACGACGAGCACGCACGGGTCCAGCGTCGCGCCCCGGTCGCAGACCGTCTCGCGGTATACCCGCGCCGAGGTGCCGTCGGCGAAGCGCAGTCGCGTCCCCACCCACCGGGCGGGCAGGCGCAGCCGGTGCTGCCGGAGCAGCCGCGCCGTGCTGGCGGAGCAGCGGGCCACCGCCCGCAGCGCCGTAAGGTACGGCAGCGGGGGGCGCTCGTAGATAATGTCCATCTCTCATCCCTCCCGGCGCGCCGCGGCCAGGTCGATCAGCCGGGGGGCGGCGGGAGGCGCGGTCGCGGTAGCCATGAACCCAGTCCGTTCGGTATTACTGTCCTGCTCTTCTCACCCTGGGTCAGCGGGACCGGCCGCGGTCATGGGCCTTGGTTGCCGGCCGGCGGGTCTTTCGTCCTGTCCTGGTAGGCGTGGACTGCGGTGGGCAGGGTCGGGAACAGCAACTCCGTGCCGATCTTGCCGGCCAGGCCGAAGGCCTCCAGCCGGGCCAGCAGGTCCTGCTTGACCCGGGCGAGCGCGAATACGGCACCGCGGTCGGTGATGTCTTCGCGCAACGCCTCCATGGCCTCCAGCGCGGTGAAGTCCACCTCGACGTTGGCCTCGACGTTGAGCACGAACCAGCGCAGCGGGCCCGGCGGCCCGTCCGCGGCGGCCAGGGCGCGCCGCCGGAAGTCCTCGGCGTTGGCGAAGCACAGCGGCGCGTCGTACCGGTACACCACCAGGCCCGGGATGGCCTGCGCGTCCGGGTAGTCGTCCACGTCGTGCATGCCCGCCAGTCCGGGGACGATGCCCTGGATCGCGTCGTGCGGGCGGGCCACCCGGACCAGCAGGTCGGCCACTGACAGGGCGATCGCGACCAGCACGCCGTAGAGGATGTCGAAGGCGAGCACGCCGAGGCCGGCCGCCACGGCGATCCCCAGTTCGGTCCGGCGGAAGGCGAACAGCCGCCGGAAGGCCTGCACGTCGATCAGGAGGAGCGCGGCGAAGATGACGATCCCGCCGAGCGCCGCCGTCGGGAAGCGGGACAGGACCGGACGCGCGACCAGCAGGACGACCAGGATGGAGGCCGCCGTGGCCAGCGAGTACACCTGGGTCTTCCGGCCCGCGGCGATCGCGATGGCCGTCCTGGTCCCGCTGCTGCTGACCGGGAACCCGCGCACCAGCGACGAGCCGGCGTTGGCGACGGCGAGCGCCAGCAGTTCCCGGTTCGCCACGATCTTCTCGTCGCGGCCTGCGAACGAGCGGGCCGTCACCACATCGTCGCTGAAAGCCACGACCAGCACGGTGAACGCGGGAAGCAGCAGCTCGCGCAGCACCCCGGGATCCAGGGTGGGCAGCCCGACGGCTGGGAGCCGGGCCGGGACCGGGCCCACGACGCTGACTCCGCCCGGGTGCAGTGCCGCCACCACGGCGGTGGCGAGCAGCGCCGCCAGCAGCGGCCCCGGCAGGCGGGGCCAGCGCCACCGCAGCAGCAGGAGGAACGCCAGGACGGCCAGGGAGATCGCGAGGACGGCCGGCTTGACCTGGTTCAGCCCGCGGGCGAACGAGCCGACCTGGGCGAAGAACAGCTGACCGCGGACCGGGACCCCGGTCGCGCGCTGGAGCTGATCGCCGATCATGATCAGGGCCACCCCGGCCAGGTAGCCGACCAGCACGGGCCGCGACAGCAGGTCCGCGAAGAAGCCCAGCCGCAGCAGCCAGGCCGCCAGCGCCATCAGCCCGGTGAGCAGGGCCAGCGTGCTGGCGAGTTTGGCGTACCTGGCCGGGTCACCGCTGGCCAGCGGCCTGATGGACACCAGGGTCATCAGCGCGGTGGTCGCCTCCGGGCCCATGGACACCGAATTCGACGTGCCGAACAGCGCGTAGGCGATCAGGGCCGGGAAGGCGGCCCACAGGCCGGTGACCGGGGGCAGCCCCGCGATCGTGGCGTAGGCCATCACCTGCGGCACCAGGTAGGCCGCGACGGTGACGCCGGCCAGCAGGTCACCGGGCAGCCAGGCCCGGCGGTAGCCGCGCAGCATGTCCAGCCCCGGGATCACCTCCCGTGTTTACCCATTATTCACCCACTGTTTACCGAAATATCGGCCTCGCCGCGCGGACCAGGGGCAACGCCGGCCACTACAGGCCGGGATGGTCTTGCCTGGTCAGGCGCGATCGATCGTGAGATCGAGGAAGTGGGTCGCGCAGGAGATGCACGGGTCGTAGTTGCGGATCGCCTGCTCGCATTGCCAGGTCAGCTGCTGATCGCCGAGATCCAGCCGGCCGGCGACGAACCGGCGCAGATCGTCCTCGATGCTGGCCTGATTCTGCGAGGTCGGCGGCACGATGCGGGCAGAGGTGATGAGACCGTCGGCGTCGATGGCGTACCGGTGGAACAGCACGCCGCGCGGCGCTTCCGTGGCGCCGTGCCCGACGGCGGCGCGCGGCGGAACGTCCAGATAGCACGGCGCGGGCGGCTCGTATCGCTCGATCAGCCGCAGCGCCTCGTCCACCGCGTATACCACCTCCACGGCGCGGACCAGGATGCTGCGGTACGGGTTGCGGCACTCGGCACCGAGGCCCGCTTCGTCAGCGGCCTGCCGCGCCACCGTTGAGAGCCACTGCCTGCTCAGGGTGTAGCGGGCGGTCGGACCGGTCAGGTAACGGCCTCGTCCGGCCAGCCGGGCGTGCAGCGCCGTCGAGTGCGGTACGTGCTCCTCGATGACGTGGTCCTCGAACTCCGCCGGGGCGAATGTCAGGCCGCCGGTGGTGACGACCGTACCCCGGTCTATGGCGTACTGCCCCGGCGTGACCAGGGCCAGCATCTCGTGATCGTGGTGGAAGTCGGGGAACTCGAACCCGGCCGCCCAGCGCACGGTGTCCAGCGCCTGATCCAGCGCCACGCGCAGCTTCTCGGCCAGGACCGCCATCTCGGCCTTGGCCGGAGCCCGGTAGAAGCCGCCCACCCGGACGTTGACCGGATGGATCGCCCGGCCCCCGACCAGCTCCATGATCGCGTTGCCGGCCTTCTTCAGCGCCAGTCCCCGCTCGACCAGGTCACGGCGGTCTTCGGCGAGGGCGAGCGCGCTGGTGTAGCCGAGGAAGTCGGGGGCGTGCAGCAGGTAGATGTGCAGGGCGTGGCTCTCGATCCACTCTCCGCAGTAGAGCAGCCGGCGAAGGTCGGCGATCGGCTCCGTGACCTCGATCCCGCAGGCCGCCTCGATGGCCAGGCACGCGCTCATCTGGTAGGCGACCGGGCAGATCCCGCAGATGCGAGCGGTGATGTCAGGCGGTTCGGTATGCCGCCGCCCGCGCAGGAACGCCTCGAAGAACCGGGGCGGCTCGTAGATCTCCAGCCGCACGTCCTCGACGGCGCCCCCGCGCACCCGCACGTGCATCGCGCCTTCGCCCTCGACCCGGGCCAGCGCGCGGACGGCCAGCGTGCGGTCGTTGCGGTGACTCACTCGCTCCGCCTCTCGGCAGGTCGCACGACCTGGGAAAGCTCGATAAACGCGGGTGCACCGGTGTTGAACGTGCGGAATGCCCGCACGACATCGGCCTCACTCATGCCGGTGGCCCGCAACAGGCCCACCTGGGCGCCCGCGTTGGGTGTCTCCATCGGCCCGAAACAGCCGTAGCACCCGCGATGGTGGGCCGGGCACAGGGCACCGCACCCGGCGTGCGTCACCGGTCCGAGGCACGGCGTGCCGTGCGCGACCACCACGCACACGTTGCCGCGTTGTTTGCACTCGAAACACACACTGTGGGCCGGGATGTTCGGCTTGCGCCCCGCGAGCAGGGCCGTGATGACCTCCAGCAGCTGGCGCCGGTCGATCGGGCAGCCGCGCAGCTCGAAGTCGACGTCCACATGCGCCGCGATCGGGGTCGACGTGGCCAGGGTGGAGATGTAGTCCGGCCGGGCGTACACCACGGAAGTGAACTCGTCCACGTCGGCGAGGTTACGCAGGGCCTGTACGCCGCCCGCGTTCGCGCACGCCCCGATCGTCACCAGCGTCCGCGACATCTCGCGTACCTGCCGGATCCGCTCGGCGTCGGCCGCCGTCGTGATCGAACCCTCCACCAGGGATACGTCATACGGACCCGGCTGAGTCTCGCTGGAGGCCTCCACGAAGTGAGCGATCTTCACCTGCCCGGCGATCGCCAGCAGCTCATCCTCACAATCCAGAAGCGTGAGCTGGCAGCCGTCGCAGGACGCGAACTTCCACACCGCCAAGGTAGGCACGCCCATCACAGCTCCCGCACCCTCATCAGGGCCGCCGCCCGGTCGTAGCCGACCACCGGGCCGTCCCGGCAGACCAGCAGCGGCCCGAGCTGGCAGTGTCCGCACCAGGCGGCGCCGCAGCGCATGTTGCGCTCGAGTGACACGCGTATCCGGTGCACGGGAATTCCCTCCGCCGCGAGCGCGTCGGCGGTGAACCGCATCATGATGTCCGGGCCGCAGACAAACGCCAGGCTGTTGCCCGGTGCGAGCCCGGCAGGCTTGATGAGCGCCGTCACGAGCCCGACCTCACCATCCCAGCCGCTGTCCGCCCGGTCGACCGTGACAGCCACCTCGACCCCGTCGCGGCGCCAGCGTTCCAGCTCGTCGGTGTAGAGCAGGTCACCGGGGGTTCGCGCGCCGACCAGCAGCACGATCCGGCCATACCGGGATCGGTCGGCGAGCGCGGTGAGCACCACGGGGCGCAGTGGCGCGAGGCCGATCCCGCCCGCCACGATCACGACATCCCGCCCGGCCGCCGACTCCACATCCCAGCCGGTGCCGAACGGGCCGCGTACCCCGATAAGGCTCCCTGGCTGCGCGGCGTGCAGCGCCCGGGTGACCGCGCCCACCGCGCGCAGCGTGTGCTGCAGGCGGCGTGCCTGCCCGCCGCTGTTATCACCCAGACCGCTCACCGAGATGGGTACCTCGCCGACGCCGAGCGCGGTCAGCATGGCGAACTGTCCCGGCGCGAAGGCCGGAACACCGACGGCCGGTTCCGTCAGCTCCATGGTGACCGTGTCGCCGGTGTCTTCCCGGCGGGAGGCAACCCGGTAAAAGCGCGGTACCGCGGCGGCCGGCTCAGCCAGCTCCGACATGGCCGCACCCTGGCTGGTCACGCGTCGGCCGGCTCGGTACTAGCCTGCCCGACCTGGGACGGGGCGGCATACAGATCCAGTAGCCGCAGCCGGGTCGCCTGGAGCCGTTCGGTGATGAGCGGCGTGAACAAGCGCAGCAGCGCGTATCCGAAGGCCGGATCGGCGTCGCAGCGACGGCGTACCGAGGCGGCGTCGAACGCGATCGCGCTAGTGGCCAGGCGGGCCACGGCGCCGAAATGCCAGCGGTACGGCGGGTGCAGCCACGACCAGCCGAGCATCGTGCCGGGGCCCAGCGTCTCGATAACCTGATCACCGCGGCCAGGTACCCCCAGGTCCAGGGCGATGCCGCCGTACTCGATCAGCCAGAACCTGTCCGCGATGCCGCCCTCGCCGAACACGCGCTCACCCGCCGTGAACGTCTCCGTTACGGCGTCCTCGGCCAGCGCCGCGCGCTGGATGTCGGTGAGCGCGGCGAAGAAGGGCTGAGCTGAGATCCGCGCGGCCATCGTGCCCGTCATCGTCAGTCCTCGCCCGCGTCCGCTGCGTCCAGCAGGCTGGCCAACGCGGCCACCTCCTGGGTGATGTCAATGCCGGCGGGGCACCATGCGATGCACCGCCCGCAGCCCACGCACCCCGATGAGCCGAACTGATCATGCCAGGTGCCCAGCTTGTGGCTGATCCATTGCCGGTACCGGCTCTGCCCGCTGGTACGCACGCTGCCGCCGTGCAAGTAGGAGAAGTCCAGTGCGTAGCAGGAGTCCCAGACTCGCCACCGCTCGGCATGATCCCCGGTCAGGTCGGTCACGTCCTCGGTTGTCGTGCAGAAGCAGGTGGGGCAGACCATGGTGCAGTTGCCGCAGGTCAGGCAGCGGGAGGCGACATCGTCCCAGTGCGGGGACTCGCGGCTGCCGTCCAGCAACTGCGGCAGGCCCTGGGCCGGCATGGTCCGGCCCATATGGTCAGCCGCCTCGTCCACCGCCGCGCCGGCGCGCCGGATCGTCGCCTCGTCGGCTGCCCGGCTCGGCACGTCCGCCAGCAGTTCGGCCCCCGCTGGCGTGCCGGCCCGTGCGACGAAGCGATGCCCCTCGGAGTCGACCAGCTCCGTCATGGCCAGGTCGAACCCGGACTCGGCACCGGGGCCGCAACCCATCGAAGCGCAGAAGCACGTCGCGCCCGGCTCCGTGCACTCGACCGCGATGATGAACGCGCCATCGCGCCGCCCGCTGTAGACGGGATCGGCATGCTGGCCGCCGGTCAGCACCCGGTCCAGCATGCCGACCGCGCGCACATCACACGGACGCACGCCTAGCAGGGCGTACTTTGGGGGCGCCGCGGCCTCGCCGGCTTCCACGCTGCCGGTGGCCCGGTCCGCCGACCACAGCCTCGCTCGCGGCGGATGCAGCACGCTCTTCCATGACTGCGGGCCGGCGGAGTGCCCGAACGCGGCCGTGTCGTCCCGCTCCCGCAGCCGGTACTTCCCCGCTTCAGTGTCCACCCCCCACCCGAAGGGCAGCTCAGCGACCGAGGCCAGCTCGGCCACCACGATCGCGCCGTCCCGGACGGTCGGGCCGACCACCGTGAAACCCCGGCCGCGCAGCGCGCCGAACAATACGGAGAGCCCGTCGACATCGACCACCACAGCCTGGCCAGACGGCTGGAGCGTTGCGTCCTCACCAGGGTGCATCGCACCCTCCCTGTGCTCGCCTCCGCCGCTTCGTTCGCGGCCAGGCCAGCTTAACTGCTCGGGACTCAGGTCCCGCCGGGGCCGGCTCTTCGGCCCTAGCCCGCGGCACCCGCCGACGGCGACAGTGAGCCTGCGGTGCCGGCCGTGGGCCGCGCCGCACCTGGTCAGTCCCGGGAATCCGTCCCGGGCGGAACAGAAAGGCTCGGGCCCATGAAGCACATCACCGGAACGGCGCTGAGGATCGCCGCATGCGCCGTCCTGCTAGTCGTCGGCCTCACGCTGCTGGCGGGCAAGGACGACATCCGCAAGTTCCACCGCATGCACAGCATGTGAGCGCGCAGGCTGACGCGGAGGTTAGCTGGCATGAAACTGATCACAGCCATCGTCAGGCCCGACAGGCTCGAGGAGCTGATCGGCACCCTGATCGACAACCAGGTGCACGGCCTGACCGTGACCGAGGTCCGCGGTTTCGGCCGGCAATTCGGCCAGCTCGCCCACGAGGCAGGCCCGCCCCGGGTGGCGTTGCTGCCCAAGATCCGGCTGGACATCGCCGCCCTCGATGACGACGTGGAAACCCTGGTCGAGGCCATCGCCAAGCACGCCAGGACGGAGACGATCGGCGACGGGAAGATATGGATCACCCCGGTAGACGGCGCGTTGCGCATCCGGACCGGCGAGCGGGACCGCGCCGCCATCTGAGACGCTTTCGCGAGGCGCGGCACCGCGGCCCGCGCGGGCGTGCTTGATCGTCGATGAGTGACCGTGGTTGACTCTTATCGCCCGCGCCGAGTCACGTAGCGGCACGGTGCGCCTTGACCAGTGGTCCGGCCGGTTGCGACCGGGAAGGCGGATGCCGTGAGCCTGTTGCATGCGGTGGAGGTGCCGCGACTGCCGGTGCCCCGGCTGGAGCCGGTCATCGGCTCCCTGCGGTATGCGGAGCTGACCCAGGCCGCCGGCCGGGTCCGGCACATGCTGACCGGGCGTACCATCTGGAACGTCAATTCGACCGCGGCAGGTGGCGGGGTTGCCGAGATGCTGCAGGTCCTGGTCGGGTACGTGCAGGACCTGGACATCCCGGTTGGCTGGCTGGTGATCACCGGCGACGCCGAGTTCTTCGCGATCACCAAGCGGCTGCACAACCAGATCCACGGCAGGCTGTCCGGAGCCCCGCTCGGCGCGGCGGAGGCCGGTCACTACGCGCAGATGATGGCCGCGAACGCGGTGGAGCTGGTGGCGCGGATCCGGCCCGGCGATGTGGTGCTGCTGCATGACCCGCAGACCGCCGGGCTGGCCGCGCCGCTGGCACGCGCGGGCGCCCGGGTGGTGTGGCGTTGCCACATCGGGGTGGACTGGGAAGACGAGGTGACCCGGGCTGCGTGGGAGTTCCTGCGGCCGCACCTGGCCGCCGCGGAGGTATGCGTGTTCTCGCGCCAGACGTACGTCCCGTCGTGGATCCCCGCTAGCAAGGCCTGGATCATCCCGCCGTCGATCGACCCGTTCTCCCCGAAGAACCAGCATCTCGCCGCCGACACCGTGCAGGCCATCTTGGCGAGGCTGGGCGTGCTGGACGGCGCGGCGCCGACAGCGGCCGCGACTTTCGTGCGCCGCGACGGCGACGTGGGCACTGTCAGCAGGCCGGCCGTCATCATCGGCGAGGGCCGCCCCGGCCCCGATGATCCGGTGCTGGTCCAAGTCTCCCGATGGGACCGGCTCAAGGACATGGCCGGGGTCATGCGCGGCTTCGCCGACCACGTCGCACCCGACGGTGACGGGTACCTGATGCTGGTCGGCCCGTCAGTCAAGGACGTGAGCGACGACCCGGAGGGCGCGGCGGTCTACGGGGAGTGCCTGCTGCAGTGGCGTGACCTGAGCCCCGCCGCCCGGACCCGGATCCTGCTGGTTACCCTGCCGCTGGATGACATCGATGAGAACGCGGCCATGGTCAACGCGTTGCAGCAGCACGCCACCGTCATCACCCAGAAGAGCCTGGCGGAAGGGTTCGGGCTGACCGTCTCGGAGGGCATGTGGAAGGGGCGGCCGGTCATCGGCTCGGCGGTCGGCGGGATCATCGACCAGATCGCCGACGGCACCGGCATCCTGCTACCCGATCCCGCCGACCTGACGGCGTTCGGATCGGCCGCCCGCCGCCTGCTCAGTGACCAGGACCAGGCGGCGCGGATGGGGCAAGCCGCGCATGCCCACATCCGCGAGGAGTACGTCGGCGATGCCCACCTGCTGCGCTACGCCAGGCTAATCGGCACCCTAATCGGCGGAGAATGACATCAGGGAGACCCTCAGCACAGCGGACCGCCCGCCACGTAGATGACCTGGCCGGAGACAAAGCTCGCGCCCTCGCTGACCAGGTACGAGACGGTGTGGGCCACGTCGGCCGGCTGGCCGACCCGTGCTACCGGTATCTGCTTCTTGTAGGTCTCCACGAGATCCTCGAACGACATCTTCAGCTTGTCGGCCATGGCCGACGTCATGTCGGTGGCGATGAAGTGCGGCGCGACCGCGTTCGCGGTGATCCCGAACTTGCCAAGTTCCTTGGCGAGGGTCTTGGTGAAGCCCTCAGAGCCGGCCTTCGAGGCGGAATAGTTGACCTGGCCGCGGTTGCCGAGGCCCGACGACGACGAGATGTTGACGATCCGCCCCCACTTCTGCTCGCTCATGTACTTCTGCGCCGCCCTGGTCATCAGGAACATACCGCGCAGGTTGACGTTGATCACCGAGTCCCATTCCTCGTCGGTCATCTTGAACAGCAGAGCGTCGCGAGTTATCCCGGCGTTGTTCACCAGCACCGTCGGCTCACCGAGCTCGGCGGCCACCCGCTCGACCGCAGCGCTCACCTGATCGGTCTTGCTGACGTCACAGCCGACCGCGAGCGCGCGCCCGCCGGCGTTCTCGATCTCTTTCACGGTCCGCGCGCAATCGGCTTCGTCGAGGTCGAGGACCGCCACGGCCATGCCGTCGGAGGCCAGCCTGATAGCTATCCCGGCGCCGATGCCGCGGGCAGCACCCGTCACAATCGCGGTCTTCTGACTCATTGTGTTTCTCCTTCATCTAAACGGGCCGTGGCTCTCGGATGGGTTTCCTGAGCTCGCGACTTTGTGTCAGTCCGTAAAAACCTTCGTATGCCTGCAGCCTTCCGTCGTCTAGTGACTTTGGTCCCGCAAGCCAGTCCTCGGAGTCCCGAGCTCGCGGCTTGGGCGGGTCAGGTGCCTCGAAAGATTGGCAGGCGTTTCTGGGTGAAAGCATTCAGACCCTCGAGATAGTCGCTGCTGTCGTACGCTTCCCGGCGCAGCCCCTGGACACGCTCGTACACCTGCGCCGCGATAGGCTGGTAATCAGAGAGGACCCTAAGCTGTTCCTTGATGACCGCAATCGCCAGAGGCGACTTCGTCGCCATCGTCGCGGCCAGCTCCAAGGTGAACGACTCAAGCCGGTCCGACGCGACCAAGTGATTTACGATCAGGCATTCTCTGGCTTTACGGGCGTCAAGGGGCGCCGCGGTGAAGAACATCTCCTTAATGAGATTGACAGGCAGCCGTCCCAGGAAATGCAGCAGGCCGGTGATGTTGTACGGCAATCCCAGGTTCGCTGGAGTGATGGCAAACGACGCCGTCTCGTCGGCGATGACTAGGTCACAGCTGAGCACTAGGTCCAGCGCTCCGCCCCACACCGAACCATGCACCATCGCGATAACCGGCATCGGGAAGGAGCGGACGGCGCGGAGCAGACCTTCGAGTGGATCGTTGTAGCCCAGCGGGTCGCGTCCTCCCCGGGGAAGCTCATCGATGTCATGGCCAGCGGACCAGACGTTCATGCCCGGCGCGGCGCGGAGCACGATTGCGCGCATGTCCTGGGCTCGCAGGCTCCCCAGCGCGGCGACGACGCTGCTGGCCATCTGGGCCGCGATAGCGTTGCGCTTATGCTGGTCGTCAAGGGTGATGACGCCGACTTTTCCGATCACGGCAGTCCGGACGCCGGAGGCTGGGGGGCGATCAGGCCCGGCGCCTGCGGTGGCTGACCGGCTATCGCCCCCTGGTACGGCCGGCTGCCCGCCCGGTCGGGAGCCTCCCTGACTGGCCGCCAGGGCCACGTAGGTTCGGGCCTGCGCATCCTTCCCCGCCCCGACGATGGCGTTCACGAGCCCAAGCACCTCAACCCGCTGTTCGCCGGCGAGGGCGCCGACCACATGGCGCCAGAGCGCCTCCGCCATGACGTTGAATGCTTCCTGCGCCTCGGCGAGGTCAATGCCCGCGGCGAAACAGTGGGCCGCAATCTGCTCAGATGGCGTGATGATCGGCTCGGCTCGGCCTGCGCGCACGCAACGCAGGACGAGCCTGAACAGTTGCCGCATGTGGTGGCGATGCTCCTCCGAGCCGAATGAATGGTGCTGTGCCTGATCGCGTTGCGCCAACGCGGCAACCGCTTCCTCGACCACACCGTCCTCTGCACTGGCGAGGACTGCTGATGCCTCCACAGACCATCACCTCCGTTCCCTCGCCGTGTCCTTTTTTGCGCACATGGCAGGCTGTCATTTATAGATGTAGGTGCCCGGGGCCGGCTCTATCGCCGGGAAGCGAGCGCTGCCGATGGACTGGGGTGCCGCGATTTGCTCACCGGAGCGGTCGGCCAGCCACCGCACCCAGTGCTCCCACCAGGACCCCTCGTGCCGTTGTGCGTCCGCCAGCCACTGCTCAGCCGAGGGCGGCGTCTCCGGGTTGACGAAGTACCCGAGCCCTCTGTGCTTCGGGTCGGCTACGACGGTCTGGATGTGACCGCTCGAGCACAGGACGAACTGAGCATGACCGGAGACCACCTGGGTGGTCCGGTAGCAGGTTTGCCACGGCGTGATGTGGTCGGTGAGCCCGGCCGCCACATAGGTGTCGGTGGTGATGCGTGATAGGTCGATCGGGGTGCCGAGGACCTTCATAGCGCCCGGGTGCACCATCTGGTTGCCCGCCACCATGTCGAGCAGCTGGTGGTGGAAGGCGGCCGGCAGCCGGGTCGTGTCCGCGTTCCAGGCAAGGATGTCGAAGGCCGGAGGGTCCTGACCGAGCAGGTAGTTGTTCACCCAGTAGTTCCACACCAGATCGTTCGGGCGCAGCCAGGAGAACATCTGTGCTATCTGCCAGCCGTCGATCACGCCGGCGCGCTGGGACACCTTCTTGGCGATCGCGAGGGTCTGCGGAGAGGCGAACAGGAACATCCGCCCGTCAGACTCGGTGTCGAGCAGGGTGACGAACACCGTCGACGAGTGGATCTGCTTCTCTTCCCCCAGGGCGGCGAGGTGTGCCTGCGTCACCGCGGCCGTCATCCCGCCCAGGCAACCGCCCATGATGTTCACATCCGGCGAACCGGAGACCTCGCGGGCAACGTCAATCGCCTCCATCGTCGACCGCACATAGGTGTCGAAGTCCCAGGCGCGCTGCGCCCCCGTCGGGTTGCGCCAGCTGATCCCGAACACCTGGACGCCGCGCTGGAGCAGGAATTCGTACAGGCTGCGGCCTGGTGAGAGATCCAGGGCGTAGTACTTGTTCACCTGCGGGGGCACCATGAGTACGGGGCGCTGGTAGACGGTGTCGCATTGCGGCGTGTACTGGATGAGCTCGAACACCTCGCTCCGGTAAATGACCGTACCGGGCGTGGCCGCCATGTTCTCGCCGAGCTTGAACGGCCTGCGGTCCACCATCGACGGCATGCCATGGTTGTGGCGCAGGTCGCCGGTCATGTTGGCCATCCCGCGGAGGACGCTGCCGCCGGCGGTGTCGTAGGCGCGCTTAACTGCTGCGGGATTCGTCATGAGGAAGTTGGTCGGCGCCATGGCCTCCCGGGCCAGCATCAGCGCGAAGCGCGCCCGCTCGCGGTTCACGCCCTCGATACCGAGACTGTCGACGTACGGATCAACCCGTGACCCGAGGTACAGATACGCCTGCATCATCCGGCGGTACAGAAGGTGCTCCTGCCACGCCGGATCGGCAAATCGCTTGTCCTTCTTATCCGGCGCCACCTGCGACTTGCCCAGCGCGATCCGCAGCAGCTCCCGGGCCGTCCCTGGCGTGTCCCGCATCAGGGTCCGCGGCTGACGTACCGCCTGCCCGGCGAGGAACCGTGCTGCCCCGGCCGCCCGCTGAGCGGCGGTCGGGCCAGGATCTTGGTGCTGCTCCGGGCCGGGCTCCGCGGTCCGCGGTACACGAGTCGCCTGCGGAGCGGGCGTCTTGCGCCGGGGCTTGGCCGGCTGACGTCCGTTGGGTGTGCTTTCTGTCAGCGGCGCCTTGCCGCGCGGAGTTGTCATGACAGCCTCTCTATGATCATGGCCATGCCCTGGCCGCCGCCGACGCACATGGTCTCGAGTCCGATCGTCTGGTCACGGGTGCGGAGGTCGTTCAGCAGCGTGGCCAGGATGCGCACCCCGGTCATGCCGAACGGGTGGCCGAGCGCGATGGCGCCGCCGTGCGGGTTCAGCTTGTCGCTGAACGGGTCGATGCCGATTTCCCTGGCCGACGGGATGACCTGGGCCGCGAAGGCCTCGTTGATCTCCACCACGTCCACGTCATCGATGGTCATCCCCGCCCGGGCCAGCGCCTGGCGGGTGGACTCGATCGGGCCCAGGCCCATCAGCTCAGGCTCCAGGGAGCTGACGCCGGTCGAGATGATGCGGGCGATCGGCTCGATCCCCAGCTCAGCCGCCTGTGCCCCAGACATCACCACGGTGGCCGCCGCACCGTCGTTGAGCGGGCAGGAGTTGCCGGCGGTTACCCGGCCGCCCTCGCGGAAGACCGGCTTCAGCGTGGCCAGCCTCTCCAGGCTGGTGTCCGGCCTGGGGCCGTCGTCCGCGGTCATGAGGAGACCGGAGGACAGCGTCACCGGGATGATCTCCCGGGCGAATATCCCGTCCTTGGTCGCCCCGACCGCGCGCATCTGGCTCTGCAGGGCGTACCGGTCCATCTCCTCACGGGTGATGTCGTACTTGTCGGCCACGTTCTCGGCCGTCTCGCCCATGCTCATGAAGGCCGCGGGGAGGCCCTCCCGGTTCCCGGGAAGCAGCCGGGGGTTCTGCGTTTCCGGCTGGTCCGCGAACTTGCCGAGCGGCGAGCGGGTGCTCGACTCGACACCCGCGCAGACGAACGCCGAGCCCTCGCCCGCCTTGATGGCGTGGAACGCCATCCGGACGGCCTGCACCGACGACGCGCAGTAGCGGTTGACCGTGGTGCCCGGGGCGCCGACCCCGGCCAGGATGCTGATGATACGGGCCACGTTGTGCCCCTGCTCGCCTCCGGGCAGGGCGCAGCCGCAGATCACGTCCTCGATCTCGGCGCGGTCCAGCTGCGGGACCTGCTTGAGCACCTCGTCCACGACGAAGGCACCCAGGTCGTCGGGCCGCTGGTCGATCAGCGATCCCTTGACGGCGCGGCCGATCGGGGTCCGGCCGATGGCGGCGATGACGACTTCCGACATGACTCACTCTCCAGATAGTTCGGCTTACTTGGCTGGTGGCCCGTCGGTGGCGACGACGGGCAGGCTGCCTCCGGCGTTGCGGGCCCGCAGCAGCTTCTTGTCGTGCTTGCCCACGCTGGTGCGCGGGACCGTGTCCACGAACGCCCACTGTTCGGGCAGCCACCACTTGACCACTAGGCCGGACAGGTGCGCGCGGAGCTCCTCCGGGGTCACGGACTGGCCCGGCCTGAGGACCACGCAAGCCAGCGGCCGCTCACCCCACCGCTTATCGGGCGCGGCGATGACCGCGGCCTCGCGGACCGCCGGGTGAGTGAGGATGGCGGACTCCAGCTCCAGCGTGGAGATCCACTCACCGCCCGACTTGACGACGTCCTTGGCCCGGTCGCTGATCGTGATGTATCCCATGGTGTCTATCCGGCCGACATCGCCGGTGCGCAGCCAGCCGTCGCGGAACTTGTCCGGCGCCGGGTCCTTGTAGTAGGCGGTCGCCACCCAGGGCCCGCGTACCTCGATCTCGCCGGTGGCGTGCCCGTCGCGGGGCAGTACCTTGCCCTCGTCGTCCACGACCCGCGCCTCCACGCCGCCGAGCGGGCGGCCGGCCGTGGCCCGGTAATCCATCGCGCGTTCGGCCGGGACGTGCTTGGGCGGGTAGGACAAGGCGGCGACCGGACTGGTCTCGGTCAGGCCCCAGCCCTGGACGACACGGACGCCGAACCGCTGCTCGTAGGCCTCGATCAGGCTGCGCGGCACGGCCGCCCCGCCGCACATGATCGTGCGCAGCGAGGTCAGGTCGACGCTGTCCGGGTCCAGGCCGAGAACGTCGTACCAGACCGTCGGCACGGCCATGGCCAGGGTGGCCCGCTCCGCCGCGATGAACCGGGCCAGCGGGGCGGCCTGGGTGAACCGGTTCGGCAGCAGCAGGTCCGCGCCGACTAGCCAGCCGGCGTACGGCATCCCCCAGGCGTTGCCGTGGAACATGGGTACGACCGGCAGCAGGCGGTCGTACTGGTTCAGCCCGAGCGCCTCGCCGGAGCACACGCCCAGCGAGTGCAGGAACGTGGAGCGGTGGCTGTACACGACGCCCTTCGGCCAGCCGGTGGTCCCGCTGGTGTAGCACATCGCGGCGGCCGCGTGCTCGTCGAGGTCCGGCCACGAGTACCCCGGCCGTTCGGCGGCCAGCAATTCCTCGTAGTCGATGTGCTCGGGCAGCCCCGAACGGTCGCCGTCGCCGTAGACGACGAGGTGGCGGACCGACTTGAGCTCATCACCCCCGGCCGCCAGGACCGGGCCGAGCACCGGCGCGAGGCTGGCGTCGGCGAGGATCACGGAGTCCTCGGCATGGCCGATGATGTAGCGGATCTGCTCCGCCGCCAGGCGGATGTTGAGCGTGTGCATCACGGCGCCCATGCACGGGATGGCGAAGTACGCCTCCTGGTGCTCCTGGTTATTCCAGCCGAAGGTGGCGACCCGGTCGCCTTCCCGGACACCCAGGCGGCGCAGGCCGGCCGCCAGCTGTTCCGCGCGGTCGGCCAGGGCGCCGAACTCGATGCGGCGCGGCCCGTCGGCCTCGCTGGTGACGACCTCGCTGTCCGCGTACAGGGCCCGCCCGTGCTCGAAGATGTGCCGGACCGTGAGCGGGAAGTCCATCATCGTACTGCGCACCTGCTCAACCTCCTGAGACCTGTGCTTGCTGACCGGCCCAGTGCGGTTCGCGCAGCTCCCGCTTGAGGATCTTGCCTGCCGCCGACTTGGGCAGCGGCTCGGTGCGCAGCTCGATGCACCTGGGTACCTTGAATCCCGCGATCTGTTCGCGGCAGTGCGCGATCAGCTCGCCTGGTGTCACCGGCCCCCGGCAGAACACGATCGCGTAGACCGACTCCCCCCAGCGTGGGTCGGGAACGCCGAAGACGGCGACCTCCTCGACCGCGGGATGGGTAGCCAGCGCGTCCTCCACCTCGGTGGAGTAGACGTTCTCGCCGCCGCTGACGATCATGTCCTTGACCCGGTCGACCAGGTAGATGTAGGAGTCCTGGTCCCGGTATCCGAGGTCACCGCTCAGGTACCAGTCGCCGCGCATGACCTCGGCCGTCTCGTGCGGCTTGCGCCAGTAACCGGCCATGACGCTGGGGCTGCGCACGGCGATCTGGCCGACCGTGCGCGGCGGCAGATCGTCCAGGGCGCTGTCGAGGATCCGTATCTCGACGCCCACGGCGGGCTGGCCGCATGACCGGACGAGCGGGGTGTCGAGAATGCGTTCCTCGTGCGGCAGCAGCGTGGTGATCGGAGTGGTTTCCGTCGTGCCGTAGACGTGCAGCAGTTCGGCGCCAGGGAAGGCCTGGCGGGTCCGCCTGAGCGTCTCGGCGGAAATGGGCGAGGCCCCGTGGCTTAGGTACCGCAGCGAACTGACGTTCCGCGGCCGGGCGAGCTGGGCACCGGCGGCCGCGGCGAGCATGGTGGGCACCAGCAGCGTGTGCGTGACCGCCTCGCGCTCGATGAGGTCGACCGCCAGATCGGGGTCGAACCGCGGCATGATGACGTGGGTCCCGCCGGCCCAGACGGTGGCCAGCGTGGCGAGTATCCCGCCGGTATGGAACATCGGGGAGGCCACGAGCCATCGCGTGTGACGGTCAAAGGGCCAGGTGGCCATGAAATGCAGCGCACTGGAGACCAGGCCCCGATGGGTGTGCATGGCACCCTTCGGCACCCCGGTAGTGCCGGAGGTGTAGAACAGCGCGGCCAGGTCGTCCTCGTCCACCCCGTCGCCGAGCGGTGTCTCGTCAGCGACGGCGATCAGGTCCTCGTAGTCGTCCGGCATGGTCAGCACCTGGCTGACTCCGGCGGCACCCGGATAGTCGGCGTCGGCGAAGAGCACGCTTACCCCGGCGTCATCGAGGATGGCGCGCATTTCCGCGGGCGCCAGCCGCGAGTTGACCGGGACCAGCACGTAACCAGCGGCCGGCAGCCCGAGGTAGAGCTCGAGGTAACGGTCAGAGTTGAGCCCGATGACCCCGACGCGGTCATGCGGCGCCAGGCCAAGCTTGTGCATCGCGCCGGCCAGGCGGAGGCATCGCGAGCCGAGCTCGGCATAGGTACGGCGATTGTCCTGACACACAACGGCAGGGGACTCGCTGGCGGTGCGGAGAGCACGGTTGAGCGGCTGGGCGAATGTGTACATCGGCTCGCCTCCAAGGAAACAGAGAGCCTCGTTTTCCTCACCCGTTCCAGCTAGCAGGAGTGCCGGAACGATCGACGCTGGCGACGCTACCGGCCGTTCTGCGAGGAGAAATGGCCAAAGGTCCCGAGGCCGAGGGCTGTAGGTCGGTAGGTGTTCGGGTTTGCGTACTCGCATCACGCGAATTACATGTGGCACCAATACCGACCGATCGTTCAGTTTTTATGTTACCCTGGAGTAGGGTGAGGCTGGCGGCAAAGCGTCCGCCTTGTGCCTAGGGATGACCGCCGCAGCCTTCGGATCTAACCCTCAGGAGGGTTCCGATGACAACCGCCGCGTCCGTGGCACCGGTTAAGGATGTACAGCTCAACGTCAGAGGGCTGCGGATCCACGCTCAGGTATGCGGAGAAGGCGAGCCCTTGCTGCTTTACTCCGGCATCTGGGGCGAGGTGCGCTTGTGGGAACGACTGCTCCCCCATCTGCCCGGGTTCCGCACGATCGCCTTCGACCCGCCGGGCATCGGCCGCTCGCAGATGCCCTCCGTCCCGCTGAGCATGTGGGCACTGGCCCACTTCGGTACCGCGGTACTCGACGAATTCGGCATAGATTCCGCTCACGTGCTGGGCGCGTCGTTCGGCGGGGCGGTCGCGCAGCAGATGGCGTTCTCGCACCCCAGCCGGGTACGTCGGCTGGTGCTGGTGTCGACGTCCTTCGGCGGTTTCGCCATGCCAGGGAAGCTGAGCGCTCTCTGGCACTTTATCCACCCGCGCAGCTATCATCCTGAGCGGCTGGAACGGGTGGCCGGCGACATGTTCGGCGGCCGGCTGCGCACCGAGCCGGAACTGGTCCGTTCCATGCACATCAAGCGTCCGACCGACACCCTGGCCGCCCTGTACCGGATGGCCCCGCTCTTCGGCTGGACGAGCCTGCCGTGGCTGTGGACCATCCGCCATCCCGCGCTGGTCATCGCCGGCGACGACGACCCCGTCACTCCGCTGGTCAATCACCGGATCATCGCCACGCTGATGCCCCAGGCGAGGCTGCACACCGTGGCGGGTGGCGGGCACCTCGCCCTGCTGGACAGCGCCCACCAGGTCGGGCCCGTGATCACCAGCTTCCTCAGCGAAGACGAGACCCGATAGCCTTCACCCCGGAGGAACCGGAGGTGATCGGGTGGCCGCGCTCGCGGAGGCCGGACGGTCCTACGCGCTGCTGGCCGACGGCAGGACCATGACCATCCGGCCGGCCGGTCCTGACGATTACGGACCGGTCAGGCAGCTGCACGAGGCGATGTCGCCGGACAATCTGTACTTCCGTTTCTTCAGCGCGAGCCGGTCATCGGCCGAGTGGGAGGCCCGGCGGCTGTGCCTGCGGGACGACCCGGGGCGGGTTGCGCTGCTTGGCGTGCTGGGTGACGAGGTGGTGGGGGTCGCCAGCTACGAGGTGACCGCCGATGCCGCGGCCGCGGAGGTTGCCCTGGCGGTGGCCGACGGCATGCACGGGCGTGGTATCGCCACGCTGCTGCTCGAGCACCTGGTCTCGCTGGCCCGGGCGCGGGAGGTAAGGGTCCTGGTCGCCGATGTGCTGCCGGATAACTATCCGGTGCTGCGGGTACTCAGCGACGCGGGGCTGGCGGTGCGGCGCAGGCTCGGCAACGGGGTGGTCGAATTGTCGATGCCGGTCCCGCCCGACACGGCTCTGGGCGAGGCCAGCACGTACCTGGACGCGGTGGCCAACCGGGAGAAGCAAGCGGATGTGGCCAGCCTGGAACCGCTGCTGAACCCCAGGTCGGTGGCTGTGATCGGGGCGGGTCGGCGTTCCGGCTCTGTCGGCCGGACGATCCTGCTCAACATCCGCGACGCCGGGTTCGCCGGTGCCTTGTACGCGGTCAGTCCGCGCGGCGGCGACATCGACGGCATCCGGTGCGTCTCGTCGGTCGCCGCGCTGCCTGAGGCCCCCGACCTGGCGGTGGTGGCGGTGCCGGCGGCGCGCGTCGTAGAGGTGGCACACGAGTGCGGAAACCGCGGCGCCAGATCGCTGGCGGTGATTACCGCTGGGCTGACCAGCGCACAGGAATCGGGGCTGCTGGAGGCGACCCGGGAAACAGGCATGCGGCTGGCGGGCCCGGCCTCATTCGGTGTCGCGGTCCCGGGCATCGGGCTGGGGGCCACGCTGGCCGCGCACCACCCGTCCCCCGGCCACGCCGGCTTGGTCGTGCAGTCCGGCGGGGTCGGTGCGGCGCTGATTGAGCAGTTCACCCGGCTGGGCATCGGGATCTCCTCGTTCGCCTCGGTCGGGGACAAGCTGGATGTCTCGGGCACCGACATGCTGCTGTGGTGGGAGGCGGACAACGCCACCGAGCTGGCCGTGCTGCACCTGGAGTCCTTCGGCCACCCGCGCTGGTTCGCCCGGACCGCGCGGCGGGTGAGCGCCAGCATCCCCGTCCTGACCGTCCACGCCGGGCGGTCGGCCCCCGGCCAGCGGGCCACCGCCTCGCACACCGCGGCGGCCGCCGCCCCACTGATCACCCGGCAGGCGCTCTTCGACCAGGCGGGCATCATCGCCACCACCAGCTTCGGCGAACTGCTCGAGGCGGCCGTGCTGATCGCGTCCCAGCCGGTCCCGGCGGGCACAGTGGTGGCCATCGTGTCCAACGGCGTCGGCGCGGGCATGCTGGCCGCCGACGCGTGCGCAGAAGCCGGCCTGGTCGTGGCCGCGATGGGCGCGCAGGCCCGCAGCCGCCTGCGGCAGGTGCTGCCCGCCGAGGCATCCCTGAACGGCCCGGTGGACACCACCGCGGCCGTCACCGCAGAGGCCTTCGGTGAGACGCTGCAGATCGCCGCCGCCGAGGACGGCGTCGATGCCGTAATCGCCCTGGTGGTCCGGCACCTCTCCGCCGACCTGATCCCGGTACTCACCGCCGCACGGCTGCCGGTCCCGGTCGCGGCGGTCGTGCTGGACCAGCCCGAAGCCGTCCGGCTGCTGCCCGGCGACGGCGGCGGCCAGGACCACGGGGCCGTACCTGCATACGCCTACCCCGAGGCGGCCGCCCGGGCGCTGGCCCGCAGCGCCCGCTACGGCTCCTGGCGGGCCCGGCCACCCGCCGTGACCCCGGAGCTCGCAGGACTGCGGGTCGCGGACGCGCGTTCGATCATTGATTCCTTCCTGGCGCGGATGCCGGGTGGCGGCTGGCTGTCCGCCGACGAGGCCGATACGCTGCTGCGCTGCTACGGCATCCCGATGGTGGAGTTCCGCCGGGCCGACAACGCCGACACGGCCGTCGAGGTCGCGGCGGGACTTGGCGGTCACGTGGTGCTCAAGGCCGATGTGCCCGGCCTGCTGCACAAGAGCACCGCCGGCGCCGTCGAGATGGACCTGCATGGCGACGGCGAGGTACGCGCCGCGATCGGCCGCCTGCAGGCCAGGTTCGCCGGGCGGCTGTCCGGAGTGCTCGTCGAGCCCATGATCACCGGCGGTCTCGAGACCATCATCGGCGTGGTACAAGAACCGGTGCTCGGCCCGGTCGTGGTGTTCGGCCTCGGTGGCGTCGCCACCGACGTGCTCGGTGACCACGCCGCCCGGCTGGCTCCCCTCACCGACGCCGACACCGACGACCTGATCCATTCCATCCGCGCCGCCCCAGCCCTGCTCGGCCACGTCGGCCGGCCGGGCGCCGACATCGACGCGCTCCGCGACGCCCTGCTCCGGGTGTCACGGCTCGCCAGCGACCTGCCGCAGGTCGCCGAGCTCGACCTCAACCCCGTGATCGCCCGCCCCGACGGTGCCATCGCGGTGGACGCGCGTATCCGCGTGACCAGCCACCGCCTAGCCGACCCGTTCCTGCGTCGGCTACCCAGTGCGGCTCCGGACCTCGCGTAGATCCGCGGCCAGCAGCGGGGCGCAGCCGTCAGGGACTTTCGGCCCTTCTGGCATGGCGGGGGGGAGCGCATCATGAGCGGATGCTCCGGGGAAAGCTATCAGGGACCAAGGTCCCGGCGTGCCGTGACGGTCCTCCCTACAGGCGCGGGGCGTTCGGCGACATCGTAGGAGGTCCGGCAGGGTGCCGGGTCAGACGAGAGGGAGCTTTCCCATGCGTGCAGCAGTAGTGCCCGGCTTCGGCCAGCCACTGGTCATCGAGGACCGGCCGATGCCAGAGCCGGGACCCGGCCAGGTCGTCGTGCGGATGGAGGCATCCGGGCTGTGCCACACCGACATCCACGCGGCGTACGGCGACTGGCCGGTCACCCCCACGGTCCCATTCATCCCGGGACACGAGGGCGTCGGCATCGTGACCGCGCTCGGCGACGGCGTGACCAGCCCGCAGATCGGGCAGCGGGTCGCGGTGCCGTGGCTCGGCTACGCCTGCGGCACCTGCCGGTACTGCCTGACCGGCTGGGAGACGCTGTGCCTGTCGCAGCGGAACACCGGCTATTCGGTGGACGGCGGCTACGCGGAGTACTTCCTGGCCGAGGCGGCGTTCGCCGCGCCGGTCCCCGACGGGATCGATCCCCGCGAGGCAGCCCCGCTGACCTGCGCGGGCGTGACCACCTACAAGGCAATCAAGGTCGGCAACGTGCGTCCCGGCGACTTGGTGGCCGTGTCCGGGGTCGGCGGGCTCGGCCACCTGGCCGTGCAGTACGCCAAGATCTTCGGCGGCACGGTCGCCGCGGTCGACATCACCGACGAGAAGCTCGCGCTGGCCCGCGAACTCGGCGCGGACATCGTCATCGACGCCCGCGCCGATGACCCGGCCACGGTGCTGCAGTCCCACGGCGGGGCCGACGTGGCGGTGGGCCTGGCCGTCGATGACAAGTCGTTCGCCACGGCCTACGCCGGGCTGCGCCGGGGGGGCAGGCTCGTGCTGGTGGCGCTGCCCGCGTCCGGCGCGCTGAGCATTCCCGTCTTCGACACCGTGCTCAACGGGACCTCGGTCATCGGCTCGATCGTCGGCACCCGCGCCGACCTCGCCGAGGTGTTCGGCCTGCACGCGGCCGGGCGGACCAGGGTGAGCTACGAGACCAGGCCGCTCGCCGAGGTGAACGAGGGCATCGCCGAGGTGCTGCACGGCAAGGCCCGGGCCCGCCTCGTCCTCGTGCCCTGAACCTTTGTCTGGCCTGTGCAGCCTCCCGGCTGCCGCACCACACCGCGCACCGGCATCGCGGTACCCACGGGCACCATCGATCCGCCCGCCCGGCCACGAAAAGAACCACGGCAATGCCACATCGCCGTGGTCCTGACCACGGCAATGCCACATCGCCGTGGTTCGGCGGCGCCCCGCACTCATCTAGGCGTGCGCGGGAGGCTTGCCGCGCATGATGACGACGGGGCACGGCGCGTGGCGGACGCAGTACTGGCCGACCGAACCGAGCAGGGCCTCGGCCAGGCCGCCGTGCCCCCGGTTGCCGACCACGAGCAGGTCCGCCCCCTCGGCCGCCTCGATCAGCACGGATCCGGCCTGCCCTTCCACCACGCGCGGGCGGACCACGACCTCGGTGTCGATCGTGCACATCTCGGTGATCGCCTCGGTGAGGACAATCCGGGCGTCGTCCTGATAGTCGGGCATGTCGGCGGCCGGGACCAGTCTGGAACCCGGCGGGACATGCCAGGTCGTCACCGCGTCTACTACCGCCCCGGTCAGCTTGGCCTGGTGGATGGCCCAGCGGAGCGCCACCCTGGACGACTCGAAGCCGTCCACGCCGACCACGATGCGCGGAACCGTGTTCATGAGATCCTCCTCGTGACGTGCGGGTCGAGGTACTGGCCGCCGGTGAAGATGCCGGCCGCGTTCCCCTCGCTCTGCCCGTGCCGCAGCAGGACCAGGCGCACCGGCTGGGTCATCACACCTCCAATGCGGCCAGGCCGGGCAGGGTCTTGCCCTGGATGAACTCCAGGCTGGCGCCGCCACCGGTGGAGACATGGCCGAACGCGTCGTCGGCGAAGCCGAGCGCCCGGATGGCCGCGCCTGTGTCGCCGCCGCCAACCATGGTGAACGCGCTGCCGTCCGCCATGGCCTGGGCCACGGCCCGGGTGCCCGCGGCGTACGAGGCCAGCTCGAACACGCCCTCGGGGCCGTTCCAGAAGACCGTTCCGGCCGTCCCGATGGTGGCAGCGAATCGCGCCGCCGACTCAGGGCCGATGTCCAGGCCCATCTGATCGGCCGGGATGGCGTCCGCGGCCACTATCTGACGCGGCGCGTCGGCCGCGATTCTGGTGGCCACGACGAGATCGGACGGCAGCTCGATCTGGCCCGGCGCGGCCTGTCCGAGATACCGCGCGGCGGCGTCGACCTGCCCCGCTTCGAGCAGGGAGGTACCGGTCTTGAGGCCGCGGGCGGCGAGGAACGGGAAGGCCATGGCCCCGCCGACCAGGATCCGGTCGGCCGTGGCGAGCAGGCTGCCGAACGCGTCGAACTTGTCCGCGACCTTGGCGCCGCCGAGCACCACCACATACGGCCGCTGGATCTGGGCGGTCAGCCGGCGCAGCGCGGCGACCTCGGCCTGGACCAGGTAGCCGGCGGCGCTGACGCAGCGCAGCGGGACATCGTAGACGCTGGCGTGCTTGCGGTGCATCGCGCCGAATCCGTCCGCGACGTACAGGTCGACCGGTGCCGCGAGCTGGTCGGCGAAGTATCCGCGGGCCATGTCGTCCTTGCTGGTCTCGGCGGCGTCGAAACGCAGGTTTTCCAGCATGACCAGACCACCGGGGGGCATAGCCGCGATCGCGGCGTGGGCCTCGGGACCGACGATGTCGCCGGGAAAGTCCACCTCCCGGCCGAGCAGTCCGCCGAGGTGAGCCGCGACCGGCGCCAGCGAGTACTTCAGGTCCGGCCGACCGCCGGGACGGCCGAGGTGAGAACAGACGATAACCCTGGCACCGCGGCTGACCAGCGCGGCCAGCGTCGGCAGGCTGGCCCTGATCCGGCCATCGTCCGCGATCCGGTCGCCGTCCAGCGGTACGTTGAGGTCCGCGCGCACCAGAACGCAGCGGCCCTCGACCGCGACATCATCGATCGTCTTCATCATCACGCCATCTCCTCGAGCCGACGCCCGGCAGGCAGGATCCCCGGGCTCGCGATGCCAGCCTGGTCCGGCTCAGGCCCGCTGGTCAGGGTCCTTCGCCGTGTTCGCGGGGGACCTTCGCCCTAGGGCACGGGGCGCAGCGGAACGCTCCAGCCGACTCTGGTCCCGTTCGCGGCCGGCGCGATCTCGATCGCGATGCCATCCCGGCGGGCCCGCTCGCGCAGCGGCGCGAAGTCGCGGGTGCTCCCGTCGCCGTTGGCGCCCGGCGAGGACCGGCCGGTTCCTGCCGCCGTGACGCTGAGCCGCTCCGCGGCCTCGACGCTGATGAGGGTCTGCCCGCCGGGGGTCCCCAGCAGGCCGAGAGCTGTGCGCAGCATACCGAGCACCTGATCCGAGGCCTTCGCCGCCAGGGCATCGTCTACCGGACCGGTGAAGGTGATCTCGGGTACCGGCGACACCTCGGCGCACAGCCGCAGGATCCGGTGCCGCAGGCCCTCGGTGGCCATCCGGTTCTCCAGGCCGAAGATCGCCTGCCGGAGCAGGCGGATGGCGTCGTCGAGGTCGGCGACCGAGGCCTCCACCCGCCGGCGCACCTCGGCCTGATCGGCCATGGCCAGGACGGTCTGCAGGCTCAGGCCCGCCGCGAAGATCCGCTGCACGACACTGCTCTGCAGGTCGGCGGCGAGCCGGTCGCGGTCCTTGACCACCATGAGCTCGCCGACGCGCTCCTGCAGCCGCGCGGTCGCCTCCTGTGACCGGCGGATCCTGTCCCGCAGGCCGTGCGTCGCCACGGCCAGCAAGGCGCCGAGCGCGCCCCACAGCAGCACGCGCCGGAGGATGACCGCATCGGGGGCCGACTGGACCAGCGAGATGACGATCTCGGCGGTCACGATCGCGGCCACCACGCACGCCGACTCCCACCGGCGGTGGAACAACACCGTCCAGATGAGCGGGACCAGCAGCACGATGCCAATGCCGGAGACGGTGCCCCCGGCCAGGGTGAGCGCCAGCGCCGATCCGGTATATGCCAGCGGCACCAGCACGGTGGCCCAGCCGGGCAGGCGGTTCCAGGGCAGCAGAAAGGCCAGGCCCGTCGCCGCCAGCAGGACCAGGCTGACGGCGACCGCCGACCAGGCCCGGGTGCCGGGAGAAAGCGCGAGGCTTGCCGCTGCGACCACTGCGACCAGGGCGAACGGACTGACCCGCGCCAGGAGGCCCGGCCCGCGGAACGGCGAGCCACCGGGAACGGGATCCCGGGATCCCTCGTCGGTGAACCCAGGCCCAGTTTCCATTCGGCACACCCTCTGCTGGGCGTCCTGGGCGGGTCTGCTCCCGGGCAGAACGACATAAGGCGGCGTTGCCGTCAGAGCAATCTTCACTCCGCCCGCCCGGTATGTCCAGTCTGGGCGGGGCGGGTTCACCGGCGCGTTACCTCCGGCTCAGCTGGTCAGTCTCCTGACGGGACGACGGCGACCGGGCCGTGGGCGTGGTCGAGGACGGCGTGCTGGATCGAGCCGATGCCGGGGCCCGGGCCCGCGGGATGGCCGTGCCTGCCGAGCACCACCAGGTCGGCGCGGGCGGAATAGCTGGCGAGCACGCGGGCGGGATGCCCCCGGACGACGTCCTGGCGGACCCGCACCTCCGGGTACTTGCCGTGCCATTGCTCGAGCGCGGCGGCCAGGTGACGGCCCGCCTCGGCCGAGATCTGCGCCGGGTCCGGCGGCCGCAGCGACCCGGCCGCGCCGGAGGCCTGCGACGTGGCGGGAAGCCAGTACCAGGTGTGGACGGCGACCAGGTCCGCGCCACGCAGCGCCGCCTCCTCGAACGCGAACGCCAGCGTTCCGGTGACATCCTCGGGGTCGCGGATGCCTACCGCGATCTCACGGTGTACGGCCGTGGTCTCCTCCCGGACCACCACAACCGGGCAGGGGGCCCAGACGGCGACGTACCGGCTCACCGAGCCGAGCATCATCGCCGCGAATCCGCCTGCCCCTCGCGCCCCCACGACCACCATGGAGGCACCCGAGCCGCTGCCCGCGACGGCCACCGCCGACGGCCCGGACAGCAGGCCGGTCTCGATCGGCAGGCCGGGGGCCACTTCCTCGGAGCGGATGATGGCCGCGTCGAGCGCCCGCGCGGATATCCCGCGCAGCGCGGCGCCGATCTCGGCCGGGGACGCATGGTAGGCGCGCAGCCGCGGCAATTCGGCCGGCGCCGACACGATCCGAAGCGACGTGCCATGCCGCCGCGCCTCCAGCGCCGCCCACTCCACGGCCCGCAGTGACTCCTCCGAGCCGTCGACTCCTACGGTGACTGGCTTGGTTGCCATGACCGGACCTCCTCCTCAGCGTGTGCCAGCCGGCAGGCTGGACGCGGTGATCAGCCGGACCCGGGTCGCCTGCAGCCGCTTCGCGACCACGCGAGCGAGCCGCCGGGTGAGCTCGTAGCCGAGCACCGGATCGGACTCGCAGCAGGCGCGGACCATCCGGCCGTCGAACTCGAAGGCCTCGACCGGGCCAGTGGCCACGGCGCCGAAGGCCCACCGGTACGGCGGGAACAACCATGACCAGCCGAGCAGTTCGCCCATGCCGATGGTGTCGATCTTCATCCGGCCCTGCCCTGGCACGTGCAGGTCCAGCGCAACGCAGCCGGACTGGACTAGCCAGAACCGGCTGGCACTGCCGCCGTCTTCGAAGATCCGGTGCCGGGCCGGGAAGGTGACGTCCGTGGCGGCCTCGGCGAGCACGGCCAGGTGATCGCGGGACATGCCGTGCAGGAACGGGTGTGTGGCCAGGGCCTCTGCCGTGATTTCGATCATGGGTACCACCGCCAGGCTAGTCGTCCGAGTCTCAGCCTGACCCCGATTCCCTACCCGGGCCAGGGCCGGAGGTCCCTGGCTGACCGGACTATGGCCCGCCGTCGATCGGGCCAGGGCGCAATGGACCAACGTCCCGCCCGGACATGCCGGAGGACACTGCCTGCCGGACCTCGCCCTGCTGAGGGTGGGTGATGTGAGGGCGGCAGCGCCGCCCGGCACGCTGACATAGCCGAGGAGGTGAAGCGGTGCCCCGCACGGCACTGCGATCCCGATGACCATTAACACCATGACCAGGCCGGAACCCGGGCACGACGACCACGGATGGCCGTCACCGCCCGACCCCGGCGACCTGAGCAGGCGGGTTGCGCAGCGGCGCGCCGAACTGCACCTGAGCCAGGCGCAGGTGGCGGCGCGCGCCGGAGTGAGCCTGCGGTATCTGGAGTACCTGGAGCGGTACCCGGCCCGGCCGGCCCCGGCCGCGCTCAGGCAGCTCGCCGCGGCGCTGCGGACCACGCCGGCCGCGCTGCTCGGCGCCGGCGCGAACGTGCCGCCTGGCCAGCGGCGCCAAGCCGACATGCGCTTCATCAGCAAGCTGATGTCGGCCGAGTGCCGCCGGCTCATCACGCCCGGCGGCGTCGGGCGGATCGCGTTCAGCACGAGTTCCGGCCCGGTCGTGGTGCCGGTCAACTTCGCCGTGCTGGCCGACACCATCGTGGTCAGGACGGCGGAGGGCACGATCATCGACGGGCACGCCGACGAGCAGGTCGCCCTCGAGGTCGATCACATCGACGAGGCCCTCTGCCAGGGCTGGAGCGTGCTGGTGCGCGGGCCGGCGCACCGGGTCGCGCACCCGGCGGAGCTGCGCCGCCTGCAGGAGGACGCCGCGGTCTGGCCGTGGCCCGGCGGCGAGCGCGATGTCTACGTGCGGATCGTGCCACGCGAAATCACCGGCCGCCGCATCGAGCTGCGGCATGCTCCATGATCACGACCACGAAACAGGGCCCCCGGCGCGCCGGGGGCCCTGTCGGTTTGAGCGCTACAGGCGGGCGCCCACCAGGGCGGCCAGGTCGGCCAGCCGGCTGGTGTAGCCCAACTCGTTGTCGTACCAGCCGAACACCTTGACCAGCGTCCCGGACGCCTGGGTCAGCGGCGAGTCGAACACGCACGATGCGCTGTCGCCGATCACGTCACGGGAGACGATCGGGTCGGTGCTGTACCGCAGGATGCCCGCCATGGGCCCGGACGCCGCGGCGGCGAACGCCTCGTTGACGTCGGCGGCGGTGGCCTCCCGGCCGAGCACGACCGCGAGGTCGGTCAGCGACCCGTCCTCCACCGGTACCCGGAGGGCCACCCCGTCCAGCTTGCCGGCCACCTCGGGGATGACCAGGCCGGCGGCGCTCGCCGCGCCGGTCGTGGTGGGCACGATGCTGACCGCCGCCGACCGGGCGCGGCGCAGGTCCTTGTGCGGCCCGTCCAGCAGCATCTGGTCGCCGGTGTAGGCGTGGATCGTGGTCATGAAGCCGCGCTCCACGCCGAACGAGTCGTTCAGCACCTTGACCATCGGGGCCACGCAGTTGGTGGTGCAGGACGCGTTGGAGATCACGTCGTGCCGCTGCGGGTCGTACTCGCCGTCGTTAACGCCGAGCACGATGGTCACGTCGACGCCCTTGCCTGGTGCCGAGATCAGTACCTTGCGCGCGCCGCCCTTCAGGTGCAGCGCCGCGCCGTCGCGGGTGCGGAACTTACCGGTCGACTCGACGACGACGTCCGCGCCGAGCTTGCCCCAGTCGATCTTGGCCGGGTCGCGCTCGGCCAGGACCGCCATCGGCGTGCCGTCGACGGTGATCGAGTCCGCCGTGTGCTCGACCGTGCGGCCAAGGCGGCCATAGGTCGAGTCGAACGCCAGCAGGTGCGCGAGCGTCCCCGCGTCGGTGATGTCGTTGACCGCCACCACCTCCAGGTCGGTCCGCTCCAGCGCCAGGCGCGTGAACGAGCGCCCGATCCGGCCGAAGCCGTTGATGCCCACCCTGATTGTCATGATTTTCTTCCTCCTCGCAGGTGCAGTCCTTCCGTAGCCTGCCGGGCCGGCCGCCCCGCCGAGTAGCGGCGATGGGCACGAAAGGACGGGACCAAAGGCCCCTGGCCGCACGGACGGCAGCAGCGGATGGTAGACGGCGTAAACCGTGTCCGCAAGGGGGGTTGACGATGATGACGAGACTAGGACGCAGGCTCGGAACGAGCTGGCTGGCCCGGCTGCTGCGCGGACGGCAGCTGGACCGGAACCCGCTGCGGCGCGGGTCCGACCGTGCCGAGACCGTCGTGCTCGGCGCGCTACTTGCCGCGTTTCTCGCCGCCGCCCCGTTCGCCGCGCACGCCGCCGGGAGCTGGGCTCATGCCTCGGCCGTGCGGGACGCGCAGGCGCAGCGGGCCAGCCTGCACCAGGTCACGGCCACGCTGTTGGGGGCGGCACCTGTTCTGAGCGGTTACGGGTCGGCATCCGACTTCGCCGTCGAGGCGCGCTGGCGGGCACCGGACGGGCGGGTCAGGACGGGTGAGCTGTTGGTCACGGCCGCCGCGGCCGCGGGGCACAGCGCGCGGATATGGGTTGACCGGGCCGGGCGGCTGACCGGTCCGCCGCTGAGCCGGGATCAGGTGACCGGCCGGGTTCAGCTGGCCGTCGGCGTGGCGGTCGGCGGCCTCACCGTGCTGCTGATCATGGCGGCCTGGCTGGCCCGCAGGGGCATTGATCGCCGCCGGATGGCCGCGTGGGACGCGGACTGGATGGCGAACGGGCCGCGGTGGAGCCCGCGGCGTTAGGGCCTCTTCCCTGGTGACTGAGGTCCCGTCCGGGTGGTGACGTCTGGCCGTGACGGCGGCCCTGGGTCCGGCGACAGACTCCGAAGTGACAGCTCAACCAAGACGGGCCCCACCCGGGCCCGCGTGCCGAAGGAGGCATCCGATGCGCCGCAATTCGCATCTGACCGCGATCGCGGGGTTCGTCCTGGCGGCGATCCTGCTAGCGGCCGGCGGCCTGCTGCTGTGGGGCTCGACCTACACCCACAACATGGTCCACAACCAGCTCGCCGCGCAGCAGATCTACTTCCCGCCCAAGGCCGCGTTCGCGCACGCCAAGGCCGGGACCGAGATCACCCCGTCGATGATCCCGTCGGTCTCGCAGTACGCCGGGCAGCAGCTGGTCACCGGCCAGCAGGCCCAGTCCTACGCTGACAACTTCATCGCCGTGCACATCACCAACATGACCGGCGGCCAGACCTACGCCCAGCTGTCGGCCAAGGCGCTGGCCAACCCGGACAACACCAAGCTGGCCGGCGAAGTCGCCACCGTGTTCAAGGGCGAGACCCTGCGGGCCATCCTGCTGAACGCGTACGGCTGGTGGAAGGTCTCCCAGATCACCTACATCGCCGCGCTGGCCGCCTTCGGCCTCGGCGGCCTGACCCTGATCGCCTCCCTGTTCGGCCTCACCGTCGGACGCCGCCCCGAAATCATCCACGAGATCATCGACGGAACCCCCGTAACGCACACATGACCCCGGAAGGATCACACAACACAACCGCAGATCACCTCCGGCCCGCGCCCCAGAGCGCCGGCCGGAGGACCTGCTGGGAGAGTCAGTCAGGTTAGGAAGTGAGCACGATGACACGCGCTGACGCTCATCTAGATGCCATGCTCCGCCACCTCGGTGCCGCGTACTACGAGTCGCTGCACGGCCGGGCCGCCCGGTCCGACGTGGCTCGCGCGCTGGACACCGTGGAGGAACAACTCGGCGAGCAGGGGCCGCCTGCCACTAAGCGCCACCCGGCCGCTCATCACGAGGAACTGAGGAAGCGCCGGTGGGCCCGGCGGGTCAGCGACGTGATGACCACCAAGGTGGTGACCGTGGACCGGATCACGCCGTACCAGGATATCGACCGCCTGCTGACCCGGCACCGGATCAGCGGCGTGCCCGTGCTGAAGATGGGCCGCGAGGTGGTCGGTGTCGTCTCCGAGACCGACCTGCTCGCCGCCGAGGACGAGAGGCGCCGGCAGGCCCGGATGGCCGGCTCGATCGGCCGCCGCTGGCACCTGCGCAAGCAACCGTACGTGCGGCTGACCGCCGACGTGCTGATGACCTCCCCGGCCATCACCATCGGCCCGGACGCGACCATCCCGGGCGCGGCGCGGCTGATGAACACGGAGCACGTCTCCCGGCTCCCGGTCGTCGACGATGACGGCAAGCTCGTCGGCATCGTGAGCCGCCGCGACATGCTCAGCGTCTTCCTGCGCCCGGACGCCGACATCGCCCACGACGCTCGCCAGATCCTCGACGAGATCCCGCTCGCCGACGCCAAGGCGGTCATCGCGGAGGTCAGGCACGGGGTGGTGACGCTGACCGGGACGATCCGGCCCGGGGCCGACCACGAGCAGGACCTGATGCCGCTCACGGTGCGGCTGATCTGGGACATCGACGGCGTGGTCGACGTCGTGAACCGGCTCGGCTAGACGAGCGCACGACCAAGAAGGGCCGCGTGACGCTGCCCTTTTTGCTTTGTGCCCGAAGGTAAGGGACTGAGGTCCCGTCCGGGTGGTGACGTCTGGACGTGACGGCGGCCCCTGGGTCCGGCGACAGACTCCGAAGTGACAGCTCAACCAAGACGGGCCCCACCCTGGGCCGCAAGGACGAGATCACCCACGAGACCATCCCGGCCGCGGGCCCCAAGTCCCCGACGGCATGACCCCGGCAAGCGCCTCTGGCCGGCACCCGTGACGGGCGCCGGCCGAGGACAAAAGCCAGCAAACGATTAGGGAAAGGACGCGGACGATGTTCCAGGTGCGGTTTCACGGGCGGGGCGGCCAGGGTGTGTTCACCGCCGCCGAACTGCTGGCCTCGGCCGCGTTCCGCGAGGACCGGCACGCGCAGGCGTTCCCGAGCTTCGGCTCGGAGCGGATGGGTGCGCCGGTCATGTCGTTCTGCCGGATCGACGACAAGCCGATCCGTACCCACGAACCGGTCACCGAGCCGGACGCGCTGATCATCCAGGACCAGACGCTGCTGCACCAGGCCGAGCTCTTCGCCGGGCTTGGCCGCGACGGCTACATGCTGGTCAACTCCACCAGGAACTTTGGCGGGCTCGGCCTGGACGAGTTCGTCCAGGGCTTCCACCGGGACCGGCTGCTGGTCGTCCCGGCGAGCTCGCTGGCCATGGCCCATCTGGGCCGCCCGCTGCCCGGCGCCGCGCTGCTCGGCGGGTTCGCCGCGCTGACCTGGGCGGTCAGCCTGGACTCGGTGCTGGCCGCGATCAACGAGAGGTTCGCCGGGAAGGTCGCGGAGGGCAACGCCGCCGCCGCCCGGGCCGCATTCGAATTCGTCAGGGACGAGCGAGAGGCGCTCACTCGAAAGGCAGAGGCCGATGCTTAAGCAGATCGAGGGTTCCCGCGCGGTGGCCGAAGCGGTGGCGATGTGCCGCCCCCAGGTGATCTGCGCCTACCCGATCACCCCGCAGACCCACATCGTCGAGGCCTTGTCCGCGATGGTGAAGAAGAACGAGCTGGCCGCCGAGTTCCTCAACGTGGAATCGGAGTTCGCCGCCATGTCGGTCGCCATCGGGGCCTCCGCCAGCGGCGCCCGGGCCTACACCGCGACCGCGAGCCAGGGCCTGCTGTACATGAGCGAAGCGGTCTGGAACGCGGCCGGGCTGGGGCTGCCGATCGTGATGACGGTGGCCAACCGCGCGATCGGCGCGCCGATCAACATCTGGAATGACCACAGCGACGCCATGTCGCAGCGCGACGCGGGCTGGCTCCAGCTTTACGCCGAGACCAGCCAGGAGGCCCTCGACCTGCACATCCAGGCCTTCCGGATCGCGGAGGAGCTGTCCGTCCCGGTGATGGTGTGCATGGACGGATTCCTGCTCACCCACGCCAGCGAGCGCGCCGACATCCCGGAACAGGCCCAGGTGGACGCGTTCCTGCCGCGGTACGAGCCGCGCCAGGTGCTCGACCCGGGCGACCCGGTCTCGATCGGCGCCATGGTCGGCCCCGAAGCCTTCACCGAGGTCCGCTACCTGGCCCACGAGCGCATGCGGCAGGCCCTGGGCGTCATCCAGGCCACCGCGGCCGACTTCGCCACCGGGTTCGGCCGGGATTCCGGCGGCCTGGTCCGGCCCTACCGGACCGACGACGCGGAGATCATCGTGGTGGCGCTCGGCTCGGTGCTCGGCACGCTCAAGGACGCCGTGGACGAATTGCGGGCCGACGGCCTGAGGATCGGCGTGCTCGGCATCACCTCGTTCCGCCCGTTCCCCGCGGACGCGATCCGGCTGGCGCTTGGCACGCGCACCAGGCACGTCGTGGTGCTCGAGCGTGCCCTCGCCCCCGGCTCCGGCGGCATCGTCACCGCGGACATCCATGCCGCCCTGGCCGCCTGGGACCTGCGCATCTCCACCGTAATCGCCGGCCTCGGCGGCCGCGCGGTCACCAGAAAGTCGCTGCGCGCGCTCTTGACCCAGGCCAGCGACCTGCCGCCGCTCAGCTTCCTTGACCTGAACACCGGCCTGGTCGAGGCCGAGGTGGCCCGGATGAGCGCCGCGCGCCGGTCCGGCCCCAGCGCGGAGAACATCCTCCGCGACCTCGGCATCACCGCCTCACGGATCGGATAGGCCCATGCCGTACCAGCGGATCAAGTTCTACCAGACCGGCAGCTTCGCGGTCGGGAACCGGCTGCTCACCGAGGACCAGCGCAGCGTCCAGTCCGACGCCGGCCGCTCCAACGCGCTGACCTGCGGGCACCGCGCCTGCCAGGGCTGCGGCGAGGCGCTCGGCGCGCGCTACGCGCTGGACGCCGTGCACCGCGCTACCCAGGGAAAGATGATCGCGGTCAACGCGACCGGCTGCCTGGAGGTCTTCTCCACCCCGTTCCCCCAAACCTCCTGGCAGATCGCCTGGCTGCACTCGCTGTTCGGGAACGCGCCCGCGGTCGCCTCCGGTGTCGCCGCCGCCCTGAAAGCGATGGGCCGCACCGACATCCGGGTGGTCGGCCAGGGCGGCGACGGCGGCACGGTCGACATCGGCTTCGCCTGCCTGTCCGGCATGTTCGAGCGTAACGACGACGTGCTGTACATCTGCTACGACAACCAGGCCTACATGAACACGGGCGTGCAGCGTTCCGGCGCAACCCCGCCCGCCGCCCGCACCGCCACCACCCAGGCGGTGGGACGGGAGCCGGGGAACCGGTTCGGCCAGGGCAAGAACGTGCCGCTGATCGCGATGGCGCACGAGATCCCGTACGTGGCCACCGCCACCGTGGCGGACCTGCGCGACCTGGAGTACAAGGCCACCCGGGCGATGGACTTCCACGGTGCCCGCTACCTGCACATCCTGGTCCCCTGCCCGCTCGGCTGGGGCAGTTCCCCGGCGGACACGGTCAAGGTCGCCCGGCTGGCCACCGAGAGCGGCCTGTTCCCGGTGTTCGAGGCCGAGGCCGGCGAGGTGACCAGCTCCACCCCGATCCGCCGCCAGGTGCCGGTCACCGACTACCTGCGCATCCAGGCCCGGTACGCGCACCTGTTCAAGCCGGAAACCAAGACCGAGGTCATCGAGCGCATCCAGGCGACCGCTGACCGCAACATCCGCCGGTTCGGCCTCATCCCGGCGACCCCGGAGGACAGTGACCATGGATAAGCCATTCGCGATCACCCTGGACGTCGGCTCGAGCCGGGCCAACCACACCGGGGCCTAGCGCACCGAACGACCCGTATACGTGAACAACCTGCCGCCGTGCAACAGCGCCTGCCCGGCTGGGGAGAACATCCAGCAGTGGCTGTACGACGCCGAGGAAGGCCCGGCGAGGTACGAGGCCGCCTGGCGGCAGATCATGCAGGACAACCCCTTCCCCGCCATCATGGGCCGGGTCTGCTACCGGCCGTGCGAGACCACGTGCAACCGCGCCCAGCTGGACTCGGCCGTGGGCATCAACTCGGTGGAGCGGTTCCTCGGCGACGAGGCGCTCCGCAAGGGCTGGCAGGTTCCCGTCACTCCGCTTGCCAAGACCAGGCAGCCGACAAATGAAGGGGGGAGGGGAGGTGGGCGGGGGGTGCTGGTGGTAGGCGCGGGGCCATCCGGCCTGTCCGCCGCCTACCACCTCGCCCGCCTCGGCCACTCGGTCACCATCAAAGATGCGGGCGCCGCGGCCGGCGGCATGATGCGCTACGGCATACCGAAGTACCGGCTGCCGCGCGACATCATGGACGCCGAGATCACCCGCATCCTGGACATGGGCATCACGCTCGAGCTCAACACCACAGTCACCGACATCCAGGCCGAGCTCGATGCGGGTTACGACGCCGCGTTCGTCGCGGTCGGCGCGCACATCGGCAGGCGCGCCTACATCCCGGCCGGGGATTCGGCCCGGATCATGGACGCGGTATCGATGCTGCACAGCATGGAGGGGGTAGGGGAGGTGGGTGGGGGGACGCCCCCGATGCTGGGCCGCCGGGTCGCGGTCTACGGCGGCGGCAACACCGCCATGGACGCCGCCCGCACCGCGCGCCGCCTCGGCGCGTCCGAAGCCGTCGTGGTGTACCGCCGGACCCGCGACAAGATGCCGGCCCACGACATCGAGGTCGAAGAGGCGCTGGAGGAAGGCGTCACCATACGCTGGCTGTCCACGGTCGCCCACGCCGACGAGGGCAAGCTGGTGATCGAGAAGATGAAGCTCGACGAGACCGGCTTCCCGCAGCCCACCGGGGAGTTCGAGGAGCTCGAGGCGGACTGCCTGGTGCTGGCGCTGGGCCAGAACTCCGACCTGTCCGTGCTGGACGGCGTGCCCGGCGTGACCTTCTCCGACGGCGTGGTCGAGGTGGGACCCGACCTGATGACCGGGCACCCGGGGATCTTCGCCGGCGGCGACATGGTGCCGTCCGAGCGCACCGTCACCGTGGCCATCGGGCACGGCAAGAAGGCGGCCCGCAGCATCGACGCCTTCCTGCACGGCACCGGCTCCGCGGCGGCGGGTAAGCACGCGCCCGCCTCGTTCGGTGCCCTGAATACCTGGTACTACGCGGACGCCCCGACCACCGTCCGGCCCCGGCTGGAGGCGGCCCGGCGGATCACCACCTTCGACGAGGTGACCGGGGGCCTGGACGAGTCGACCGCGCTGTTCGAGGCGCGCCGCTGCATGTCCTGCGGCAACTGCTTCGGCTGCGACAACTGCTACGGCGTCTGCCCGGACAACGCCATCATCAAGCTCGGCAACAGTCAGTACGAGATCGACTACGACTTCTGCAAGGGCTGCGGCCTGTGCGTCGCCGAATGCCCCTGCGGCTCCATCGAAATGGAGCCCGAGCCGACCTGAAGGGGCTAGGCCGGCTTTATCCGGCGGCCGGTGACGCGATTGGGCACGATCCGCAGGAACAGCTCGCGCTCGCCGGCGGGCCAGGGTTCCACGCCGGCCTGCTCGGCCCTCGCGCGCGCCTCCTCGGACTCGACGTGGTGGGCGGGGCCCTGGATCAGCACGCTCCAGCCCTGGCGGCCGGGCGTGTCGATCTCGTCGATCTCGAACGCCACCAGGTAGTCGCCGCCGGAGATCCCGGTCTGCAGGTCCTCGTCGAGCGCGCTGTGCCGGGTGGTGCGGAACACCACCGCGCCGTCGTGCCACCGGTAGTTCACCGGGAGTACAGCCGGGCCGAACCGGCTCTGGTACGCGATGCGGCCGATCCCGCCCGCCGAAATAAGCCGCAGGCTCTCGGCCTCGTCAAGCTCCTCGATCACGCGGTCAGCCATGGCTCAACCTTAGCGTCTTGCGCAGGCGATGACCTTCAACCCAGACGGAATGGACCTTCGGCCCTGCCGTCCGCCGGCTCCGCCGACGAGGCTGGTAGTGGACATAAAAAGCCCAGCGGAGTAACCAGCCGGACACCAAGGCGCTCAAGGTAGTCCTCACCCGAGGGGAATGACCAGCCAATGAAGACCACAGTCAAGGACGTCATGACGACCCGGGTGATCTGGGTCAGGAAGGACGCTACGTTCCGGGAGATGGCCGTCGCCCTGCGCGAGTACCGGGTCAGCGCGTTCCCCGTGGTCGACGACGACCGGAAGGTGATCGGCGTCGTCTCCGAGGCCGACATGCTGAACAAGGAGGCGCTGATCGACGAGTCCGGCTTCGTCGACGGCATCCTGCACCGGCGGGACCAGGCCAAGGCGCGCGGGGTCACCGCGGGCGACCTGATGACGACCGCCGTCGTGGCGGTCCGCCCGGAGGACTCGGTCGAGCACGCGGCGAAGCTCATGTACGACCGCGGGGTCAAGCGGCTCCCGGTCACGGACGAGAACGGGCACCTGGTCGGCATCATCAGCCGGGCCGACGTGCTCTCGGTCTTCGACCGGACGGATTCGGCCATCGCCCGCGAGATCACCCACGACGTGATCCTCGGCGAGTTCCTGGTCGACCCGTCGGCCATCCAGGTGACCGTGGTAGACGGCATCGTGACGCTGGCCGGGCGGCCGGAGACCAGCGAGACCGGACACGAGATCGTGTGGCGGGTCCGGCACGTCCAGGGCGTGGTGGCGGTCCGCGACCGCCTCGACTACCCGCCCGTGGAGCGTTCCGGCGACCGGTACGACACCCTGGCCAACTTCCCGATGGACTGAGAGGGATGACGATCATGAACGCCACGGTCAAGGACGTGATGACCACCGAGGTGGTGGCGGTCAGGCGGGAGACCACCTTCAAGGAGCTGGCGGCCGCGCTGCGCCGGTACCGGGTGAGCGCGCTGCCCGTCGTCGACGACGCGGGACGGGTGCTCGGCGTCGTCTCCGAGGCCGATCTGCTGGCCAAGGAGGCGCTGGCCGACCCCGGCCTGGTCGCCGAGCTCGTGCACCACAAGGACATCCGCAAGGCCGAGGGCCTGACCGCGGACGAGCTGATGACGCGTCCGCCGGTGACCGCCGCGCCGGACGACCCGATCGAGCAGGCCGCCCGGATGATGCACTTCATGCGGGTCAAGCGGCTCCCGGTGGTCAACTCCGGCGGGCAGCTGGTCGGGATCGTCAGCCGAGCCGACGTATTGGCCGTATTCGACCGAACGGACGAGGAGATCCACTCCGACATCGTCGACGCGATGCTCCTGCACGAGTTCCTCATCGACCCGCGCCAGTTCAAGGTGACGGTCGAGTCCGGCGTGGTGACGATGGAGGGAACCCCGGAAACCGCCGCGCTCGGCCGCACGCTGATCCGCAAGGCCCGGCACGTCCCCGGCGTGGTGGCGGTCCGCGACCACCTCAGCTATCCGGACACCTACCCGGTCGTCGCGGGGCCGGTGTTCTAGCCATGACCGAGGGCGGCGCGGTTTTCAGCTAAGGAGACACCGATGACTACGGCGCAGGACAGCGGCCGGGTGTACGCGCTCCTGGCCGACCGCACGACGGCCGAGATCCGCGAGGCCAGGCCCGCGGACTTCGACGCGGTCCTGGCGATGCACGAGGCGATGGCGCCGGACAACATCTACCTGCGCTTCTTCAGCTACAGCCGGCGATCCGCCGAGATCGAGGCCCGGCGGATCTGCCGGGTGCCCGACCCCGGTAAGCCGGGCAGCGCGGCGCTGCTGGCGCTGCTGGATGGCGGACTGGTCGGCGTGGCCAGCTACGCCGGGCACCTCGGGCACCCCGGGCAGGCCGAGGTCGCGTTCGCGGTGGCCGACCACATGCACCACAAGGGCATCGCCACCCTGCTGCTCGAGCATCTGGTCTCGCTGGCCCGGAGCCGGCAGATCACCACGTTCACCGCCGACACGCTGAGCGAGAACACGGCCATGCTCGAGGTGTTCGCCGACGCCGGCCTGCCCGTACAGCGGCACTTCGCCGACGAGGTCTACCACCTGACGTTCCCGCTGCCGCGGGACGAGGACGGTACCGCGCTGGACACCTACCTCAGCGCCGTGGCCGAACGGGAGAGCAGCGCGGACGTGGCCAGCCTGCGGCACATCTTCGCGCCCGAGTCGGTCGTGGTGATCGGCGCCAGCCGCCGCCGGGAGGCGATCGGCCGGATAATCCTGGAGAACATCCGCCGCGGCGGGTACGCGGGCCGCCTGTACACGGTGAACCCGCGGGCCCGGCAGATCAACGGCGACCGGTGCCTGGCCTCCCCGCTCGACCTGCCCGAGCCCGCCGACCTGGCCGTCATCGCAGTGCCCGCTCCGGCCGTGCTCGGCGTGGCCGAGCAGTGCGGCCAGCGCGGCGTGCGCTCGCTCGTGGTGATCACGTCCGGCCTGGACCGCGCCGCCTGCGCCGATCTGCTCGCGGTGTGCCGCCGGTACGGTATGCGGCTGGCGGGTCCCGACTGCTTCGGCGTGGCCGTGCCCGGCATCGGCCTGGACGCCACGTTCGACGCCATCCGGTTCCGGCCCGGCGTGGCCGGGCTCATGTCGCAGTCCGGCGGGGTCGGCGTCGCCCTGGCCGGCCAGCTGTCCCGGCTCGGCGTGGGGATCTCCTCGTTCGCCTCGGTGGGCAGCAAGCTCGACTTGTCCGGCAACGACATGCTGATGTGGTGGGAACACGACGACACGACCAGGCTGGCCGTGCTGTACCTGGAGTCGTTCGGCAACCCGCGCAAGTTCGCCCGGACGGCCCGCCGGGTCGGCGCGAAGCTGCCGGTGCTCACCGTGCGCGCGGCCGGTAATGGGCAAGGCTCCGCCGCTGACCAGGCGCTGTTCGACCAGGCCGGGATCATCGCCACGGGCAGCGTCGGCGAGCTGGCCGAGACGGCCGCGCTGCTCGTCACCCAGCCGGTCCCGGCCGGCCGCACCGTCGCGATCGTGTCCAACGCGGGCGGCGCCGGGACGCTGGCCGCCGACGCGTGCGCCGAACTCGGCCTGACCGTGCACCGGCCGCGCGGGCTGACCAGGCGGCGGCTGCGGACGCTGCTGCCGGGCGGAACGGTCACCGGGCCGGTGGAAACCACCGCCGCCATCTCCGCCGGGGACTTCCGCCGGTGCCTGGAGCTGCTCGCCGCCGACGACGGGGTGGACGCGATGATCGCCCTGGTCCAGCCGACCGGGGCGAACGGCGACCTGATCACGGCGATCCAGGAGGCCGACGTCCGCGTCCCGCTCGCTGCCGTCGCACTCGACCAGGCCGAAACCGTCCGGCTGATGCCACGGTCCGCCGGCGACGGCCAGATTCCGGTCTACGAGGTTCCGGAAGCGGCGGCCGCCGCGCTGGCCCACGCGGCCAGGTACGGGGCCTGGCGCACCGAACCGCGCGGCCAGGTGCCCAGCTTCCCCGACGTCCGGGCCGCCGATGCCCGTGCGCTGGTCACCGGGTTCCTGCACCGCGAGCCCGGCGGCGGCTGGCTGCCCCCCGACAAGACCGCCGACCTGCTGCACTGCTACGGGATCTGGCTGGTCGACGCCGAGCCGGCCGGGAGCGAAGACGAGGCCGTCAAGGCCGCCGGGGCGGTGTCCGGCCCGGTGGTGCTCAAGGCCGAGGTGCCCGGGCTAGTGCCCGGGACCGACGCCGGCGCGGCAGAAGTCGATCTGCATACCGCGGCCGAGGTCCGCGCCGCCTACCGCAGGCTGACCGACCGGTTCGGCCGCCGCCTCAGCCGGGTTCTGGTGCAGCCGATGGTCACCGACGGCACCGAGGTGAGGATCGGGGTGACCGACGACCGCGTGTTCGGCCCGCTAGTGGTCTTCGGGCTCGGCGGCACAGCCACCGGGGTGCCCGCCGACCAGGCCGCCCGGCTCACGCCGCTGACCGACACCGACGCGGACTCGCTGATCCGCTCGATCCGCTCAGCGCCGTCGCCGCCCGGGCACCGCGGTACGCCAGCCACTGACCTGGACACGCTGCGCGAACTGCTGCTGCGGGTCTCCCGGCTCACTGACGACCTGCCCGGAATCACCGAGCTCGACCTCAGCCCGGTCATCACCAAGCCGCACGGCGTGTTCGCGGTCGACGCGCGGATCAAGGTGGCACCCTGCCTGCCGCAAGACCACTTTCTTCGCAAGCTGCGCTGATCCGCTATCGGGCAGAGCGGAAATCACCCGCCAACGGGTGACGACGCCTCCGGGCGGCTGTACCAGAATCCGGAACAGCGGCTTAGCCCTGGCCGAAGGAGGGGGGATCGTGAGCGATCTGCCCCGCCATGCTTTCACCCGCACGGCCAGGCTGGCCAGGCTCCCGGCCGGGTTCGCAGGCCGGACCGCGCTGGGAACCGGCAAGCGCCTGGGTGGCCGGCCAGCTGAGCTGGTGAACCTGGAAATCCAGGAGCGGACGGCAGCTCAGGTTTTCAGGGTCCTTGGCGAGCTCAAGGGCGGCGCTATGAAGCTCGGGCAGGCGCTGTCCATCTTCGAGGCCGCACTGCCCCCGGAGATCGCCGAACCGTACCGGGCCACCCTGACCAGGCTGCAGGAATCCGCGCCACCGCTGCCCGCCGGGACTATGCACAAGGTGCTCGCGGGCGACATGGGTGAGCAGTGGCGGGCCAGCTTCGCCGACTTCGACGATCAGCCGGCGGCGGCCGCGTCCATCGGCCAGGTCCACCGGGCCGTCTGGTACGACGGGCGCCAGGTTGCCGTCAAGATCCAGTACCCGGGCGCAGGCAGGGCGCTGATCAGCGATGTCAACCAGCTGAGCCGCTTCGCCCGGCTTTTCAGCGCGCTCATGCCTGGCCTGGAGGTCAAGCCGCTGCTCGCCGAGCTGCGGGACCGGGTGGCCGAGGAACTCGACTACCGGCTAGAAGCTGCCGCCCAGGAGGCTTTCGCCGCCGCCTACGCCGCCGACCCGGACGTCTGCGTCCCGCGTGTGGTCTCCGTAAGTGACCACATACTCGTCACTGAATGGCTTGACGGCACCCCGCTCGCCACGATCATCGCTGACGGCACGACCGCTCAGCGGGACCGGGCGGGCACCATGATCATCCGTTTCCTGTTCTCGGGTCCTGTGCGGGTCAGGCTCCTGCACGCCGATCCGCACCCGGGCAACTTCCGCCTGCTTGCCGACGGGCGGCTCGGCGTGCTCGACTTCGGCGCTGTCGACCGGCTGCCGGACGGCTTCCCGCCCATCTTCGGCACGGTGCTGAGGCTCATGCACGAAGGCGGCGACCTGGCCAAGCTTGAGGACGAATTGCGGTCGCACGGGTATCTCCAGGACGGGGTCAGCATTGACCTGACGGCGCTGCGCGCCTTCCTGGCCCCGCTCGCCGAGCCGTCCAGGGCGGAGTCGTTCAGGTTCAGCCGCGAATGGCTGCGTACCGAGACGATGCAGGCATCAGCGTTGCGTTCATCCAGCGTCCTGCGCCGACTCAACCTGCCACCCTCCTACCTGCCCATCCACCGGGTCCTGGCCTCTGGCCTGGGGGTGCTCTGCCAGCTCGAATGCGAAGTGCCCTTCCGTGCCGAAGTGGTCAGATTGATGCCCGGGTATGCTGCCACGGCTAATCCCGCACCGCCCGCTACCGCCAATGGCCAAACCCGGTCCGCGCCGCCTGCCCGGGCGGAGGAGCAGGCAAGCTCCACGCCGCCGGCCCGGGCGGAACCGCGGAACAAGACGGCACAACTAGCTCGGTCTGCGCGGCCAGCCAGGCCGGAACAGATAACATTGTCGTACGTCCAGTGGAGGCACATCATGGCTAAGTTGCCGCGTCCTCAGGCGCCCGCGAGATTCCGCACCATGTTCCCGGACCTGGCCGACTGGCTGGAATCCCCGTGGACGGGACCGCCGCCGTTCCCGACAGGACAGGTGTTCCGGCTCGAGGAAACGATCCGGGACGAGTGCTACGTGATCCGGGCCGAGCTGCCTGGCCTGGACCCGGAGAACGACATCGAGATCACCGTTGACGGCCGGATCCTCACCATCCGCGCCGAGCGCCGCCAGCAGGACAGCGGGCCGCATCGCTCGGAGTTCCGCTACGGATCGCTCACCCGCGCGGTCAGGCTCCCCGCCAGGGTCGACGCCGCGGACGTCACCGCCCGGTACGAGAAGGGAGTCCTCGAGATCAGCATCCCGGTAGGCGTGGTCAAGCCGGAAGGCACCCGGATCCCCATCGCGAACGCCGATGCGATGCCCGAACACCCGCCTGGCCAGGCCGGATGAAGGACTGGCACGGCAGGGCTCGGCCTCGACGGCGGAGCCGTTACCTGGCGTAGGCACACACGGCCAGGGCCAGCACCGCCGAGCCGGCCCGGACGATCTGCTGAGTTCGTCACCCGACCGAGGGTGATTCGCGTCGGGCCGTGCGGCCCGCGGGTCGTCGTCGAAAAGGCGAGGCCGGATCGTCCTGGCGGGGGACGCGGCTGGGGCGCTGCGCCCGTACGGTCTGTCGCATGGATGTGATCAGCTGTGAGGGCCTGACCAAGCGGTTCGGGTCGGCGATCGCCGTGAACGGGCTTGATCTGGCCGTCTCGTCCGGTCAGGTCTATGGATTTCTCGGCCCGAACTGCGCTGGCAAGACCACGACCATCCGGATGCTGCTGGGCCTGATCGCGCCGTCCGCGGGCCGGGTCTATCTGCTTGGCCGGCGCCTTCCCGACCCGCGGGCCGTGGCGCAGGCCGGCGCGATGATCGAGGAGCCCGCCTTCTACCCGTGGATGACAGGGCGGGTCAACCTCGAAGTGCTCGGTGCCACGGGCGGTGGCTGCGGTCCCGGCGAGGCCGCCCGGGTCCTTCACCTGGCCGGCCTGGCCGATGTCGCTGCCCGGAAGGTCAAGACCTACTCCCAGGGCATGCGCCAGCGGCTCGGGATAGCCGCGGCGATGCTCGGCCGCCCGCCACTGCTGATCCTCGACGAGCCGACCAACGGGCTCGACCCGGCCGGCATCAGGGAAATCCGGGGCCTGCTGCGCGGCCTGGCCGCGGAGGGGACGACGGTATTCCTGTCCAGTCACCTGCTCGCCGAGGTCGAGCAGGTATGCGACCGGGTAGCCGTGATCGTCGGTGGCCGGCTGGTCGAGGAAGGCGCGCCCGCGATGCTCGGCGCGATCAGGCGGCGGGTCCGGGTCGAGGTCCGTGCCGCGGACAGCGAAGCAGCCGCCCGGCTGCTGGCCCGGTGGCCGGCCCGGCACGCCAACGGGCAGTTCCTGGTCGAGCACGACAGCGGCCGGGACGTGAACGGCGCCCTGATGGCGGGCGGGGTGGTCGCCGAGTCGGTGACCGTCGAGCGGCCCGGGCTGGAAGACAGGTTCCTGGAGATCACCGGGAAGGAGGCCGCAGGTGCTGTGGCTGCTGGCAGCTGAACTCCGCAAGCTGATCAGGCCGCTGGTGTGGGGAACCGGGCTGGCCATCATCGGTTTCTGCCTGCTCATCACCTGGGGCGGCGCGAACAACGCCCGCGGCGCGCTCGCCAGTCCCCGGATTCCCGATGTCTGCGCGCGGGCAGTGACCGCGCAGTGCAGGCAGGTCATCGCGCACGCGCACGCCGCGGCCCGGACCGCCGCAGCTGCGACGAGCCTGCTCGCGCAGCCCGGCGAGATAGGGCACGTCGCGGCCGGCATGCTCGCGTCGGTGCCTGGCCTGCTGCTGATCGCGCTGGTCGCCGGCGGGCACTGGGGCGGCGAGTGGGGGTCCAGGACCATCAGGCAACTGCTCGCCAGGCAGGGCCGCCGCACCCGGGTACTCGCCGCCAAGTGGCTGACGATCTGGGCTGCGGGAGTGGCGGCCCTGGTGTGCTGCTGGGTGGTCCTGGCCATAGCCGCACCGCTGGTCGCGGCGGCCGCTGGCCTCCCGGCGGCTCATGCCCCGATCTGGGCTGGCCTGGGCTCGTCGGCATCGGCGGCCGGGCGCGCGGTGATAGTGCTCGGGCTGTTCGCTGCCGTCGGGACTGCGGCTGGCGCGATCGCCCGGGGGCAGCTCGCCACGACGGCGATCACAGCGGGCTCGATGCTGCTCGCGCTCCTGGTCGCCGGCATCGCGAGCATCGGGCGGCTGTCCCCGGCGTCGTTCGTGCAGGCCTGGATGAACTTTGACGCCGCGGGCTACCTGCCCACCAACTTCTGGAGCAGGTTCATCGGCGGCGGCCCGCAGCCCGGCGAGCTGGCCGGGCTGCTCGGCATCGTGCTCACCGGCGTTATCGCGGCAGCCATCGCCCGCTGGCGTTTCTCCGCCGACGTGACAGTGTGACCGCCGGATGGGCGGCATAGGGTCGAGCCGTGTGGAGAGCCTGGTCGCAGCGGCGGCTGCGGGCCGAGACCGTAGACCGGCTGGTGGCGGTGGTGCTGCTGGCCTGGGCGCTGTTCGATGTGCCCTGGTGGTGGCGGCCGCCCGGGCACGGCGGTTCCGCGCTCGTCATCCTCGGTGTCATCGCGCTGGCCGCTGCGCAGTCGGTGCCATTCTTGCGGCGGCGGCAACAGCCGACCGCAGTGCTGGCCCTGACCGGTGCAGCCCTGGCGGTCAAGTACGCGGCAGGCCTGAACATATGGTCGGCCGGCGCCGCGGTTCTCGCCGCCGCCTACGGCCTGGGAGCCTACGGTAGCAGCACTGTGCGCCGGGCTGGCCGGGGCAGCCCGGCTGGCAGCGGCCGGCGAGCCGCAGGCGGCGGTGGCCGCGATAGCCGCCATCGAGCGGCAGGCCCGCGACGGCCTGACCGAACTCAACCAGCTGGTCCGCGAACTGCGGCCGGCCGGGGATACCGGCCCGGACACGTCGCCGCAGCCGCGACTCGGTGACATCCCCGGCCTGATCAAGCGGGCCGCGGAAGCGGGTATGCGAGCAGAGTTGCGCGTGGACGGCGAGCCCCGCCCGCTGCCGCCTGCCGTCGAGCTGGCTGGCTACCGGGTGGTGCAGGAAAGCCTGACCAATGCGATCCGGTATGCAGCGGGTGCCGCGGCAACGGTCCGGCTGGCCTATCGTGACGACGGGATCATGGTCGAGGTGACCGACGACGGGCCCGGTGCGGCGGCCGCTGCGGCCGCAATTCGTGGTGGCGGCGCCGGACTGGCCGGGCTCAGGGACGAGCCCGCCTGCTCGGCGGCCAGCTTGAGGCCGGGAGCGCCGCGGAACGGGGCTTTGCGGTACGCGCGTTCCTGCCGGGCCCGCCGTGATCAGCGGCAGTCGGCAAGGCCGCCGAGCTCAGGCCCGATGTCGTGGTGATGGACGTGCGCATGCCGCGGCTCAACGGGATCGAGGCCACCAGGCGGGTGGCCGCGCTGACGCCGCAGCCGCCGCGGGTCGTGCTGCTCACGACCTTCGACCTGGACGAGTACGTCTTTGACGGCCTGCTCGCTGGTGCCAGCGGATTCCTGCTGAAGCACGCCCCGCCTGAGGAGATCTTGCTCGCGGTGCGGGCTGCGGCTGCCGGTGATGCCCTGGTCTCCCCCGGGCCGATGCGGCGGCTCGTTGAGCATTTCGTCCGTGGCCGGCCACGGACGTCAGCTGACCTCCGAGATCGCCCGCAGCCTGGTGATCGGCGAGACGACAGCCAAGACGCACGTCACCCGGATCCTGACCAAGCTCCAGCTGCGCGATCGCGCGCACGCCGTGATCTACGGATATGAAACCGGGCTTGTCCGTCCCGGCGAGGGCGGCGCGCCCGGAACCTGGCCAGGTCCGCCTGTTGGCGCCGGCTAACGGTTGATTGCGTCCTTCACGCTGGCGCTCCGAGGGCCCCCGGCCTCGAGAAGTCAACGCAGAAGATCACCGTGCCCTCCCAGCAGACCTTTTCTCGGTCACCGCGAGCAGCTGACGACCACGGCATCCACGTCACCTCGCACTCGGGGCAAGTCATCCGGCTGCCGACCCCGGGGACTCCCCGCTTGCCGCAATTCCAGCACAGCTTAGGATCGGCCCTTTGCTGGCTTCCGCTCATTTGTTTCCCCCCCGCAGTTGCTCCCGCATGACCGGGACCTGCGGCCCGGTGGCAGCCTAGGTTCAGATCCGCCGGCCTGGTGACGTCATAGGCAGCATGTCGCCCGCCGCGAGACGCCAACATCCACGGCGCCGCCGTTCATGCGTATACCTGGCGGAGGCACGGCCGGCGGCGGCTGATACATCCCTCTGCACTGCCGATCGGGTCGGCGGCGGTCAGAGCGCTGCGCCGATCAGGGCTGGTCGGCCTCGACCGCCGGGATGACGATATCGCGCTTGACGATCTTGCCGGTCGGGCCCTTGGGCAGCGCGTCCATGATCCACACGTGGCGCGGGTACTTGTACGCCGCGACCTGGCCCTTGACGTAGTCGCGCAGCTCCCCGGCGGTGATGATGGCCCCCGGCTTGAGGGCTACCGCCGCCCCGACCTCCTCGCCGAGGGCCGGATGCGGCAGGCCGATCACCGCGGCCTCGGCGACCGCGGGGTGCTCGTAGAGCACCTCCTCGATCTCCCGCGGGTAGACGTTGTAGCCGCCGCGGATGATCAGGTCCTTCTTCCGGTCCACGATGTAGAAGTAGCCGTCCTCGTCCACTCGGGCCAGGTCACCGGTGTGGAACCAGCCGTCGCGGATCGCCTCGGCGGTCGCCTCGGGGCGATGCCAGTAACCCTTCATCACGTTCGGCCCGCTGATGACGATCTCGCCCACCTCACCCTGCGGGACCTCGTGGTCGTCGTTGTCCACGACGCGCATCCGCACGTCCCGGATGGGCGTGCCGATCGAGCCGGGCTTCTGCTCCCGGCCGGGGTGGTTGAACGAGGCGACCGGCGAGGTTTCCGACAGGCCGTATCCCTCCAGCACCGGGACGCCGAACGCCTCCTCGAACCCGCGCAGCACCTCGACCGGGAGGGCCGCGCCGCCGGAGATGCACATTCGCAGAGCGGAGGTGTCGTAGTCCGTGCGGTCAGGAGCGTGCAGCAGGGCCACGTACATGGTCGGCACGGCCTCGAAGACGGTGACCCGGTGGCCGGCGATGATCCGCAGGGCATGCCCGGCGTCGAACCGCGGCAGCAAAGTCAGGCACGCCCCCGAGGCCACCGCGACGTTGAGCGCGACGGTCTGCCCGAACACGTGGAACAGCGGAAGCCCGCCGAATATGACGTCATCCGGGCCCGCGCGGACGATGTCGGTGCACGCCACCTCGGTGTTGCTGCGGAGGTTGCCGTGGGTGAGTTCGGCGCCCTTCGGGCGGCCCGTCGTGCCGGAGGTATAGAGGATCACCGCGGTGTCCTCGTCCCCGGCGTCCGCGACCTCAAAATTCGGCTCGACGGAAGCGAGCAGGTCGGGGAAGCTGTCCCCGTCCACCACAATGGGTTCCGCCTCGGCCTGCTCGGCGCCGCCGCGCGCCTGGTCCGCGAACGCGTGCCAGGCGAAGATCAGCCCGGCTCCCGAGTCGCCGAGGTAATAGGCGACCTCCCGCGCCTTGAGCAGCGGGTTCACCGGGACGACGACGCCACCGGCCCGGAGCACGCCGTAATACACCACGGGGACCTCGGCCACGTTGGGCATCATGATGCCGACCCGGTCGCCGGGCTTGAGGCCGCGCTCGTGCAGCAGCCCGGCCACCCGGGCGCTCGCCTCGTCCAGGGCCCGGTAGGTCATTGCCGCGTTGTCCACCCGCACGGCCACCCGCCCGGCGTGGATCCGGGTGGTGTCCGTCAGGTTCCTGGCCAGGTTCGTCACCTGCCCATTGTCCAGCAGGGGCGCCCGGGCGGTCGTCGGTTCCCGGTATCAAGCCTGTCCCCCGGCGTTGGTACGACGGCACAACCGTTGTGCCGCTGGCCCGAGGGAACGGCTCATCCTCGGGAGATCATGAGTTCTACCGGCTGGAGATCCACCACTTCTTCACCGTGTACAAGGCGCTGGAGCCGGGCAAGGGTGTCCGGGACACGGCCTGGGCCGACCGCGCCGCCGCCGAGGCCGAGGTCGAAGCATCCCGGCGCCGCCTGCGGGCCACCCAGGGTTAGAGCATCGCCTTCTGGGGCTGCGTGGCGACCACGTTGACCGTTGTGGTGCCGGCGCCCAGGGCCGTCTTGAACTCCTGGACGGTCGTCAGCCCAAGCGACCGCAGCAGATCGAAGGTCACGCTCCGGACAGTGGTTTTCTCGGCCATGCCCTACTGTCTCAGCGGACGGCCGACCGGGCATCGTCTCCGACACACGAAACAGGATCGGCTGTTCGTGCCCTGCTCACGATGAAACCCGGCTCGCCCCGTTTTTGTCAGACCCCGCTGCTAGTGTCAAATACATGTTCGATACTGACAGGCCAGGCAACATCTTCGCCGCCGTCTCGCCGCCGCCGGATGCGGCCGCGTCACCCGTTGAGCCGTTCCAGGTGCCGCTGGAGCGGGTGGAGGCGCAGATCTGCGAGCTGGCCGGACACCTGGCCGCGGCGACGTGCCGGTTCCTGGTCTTGCTGGCCGATTTCGACGCTCGCCGCGGCTGGGCCAGCTGGGAGATGAACTCCTGCGCGCAATGGCTGTCGTGGAAGTGCCAGATGTCTTCCGGCACCGCGCGGGAGCATGTCCGGGTGGCGCGGGCGCTGCGGGAGCTACCGGTGATCCGGGCCCGGTTCGCCGCGGCCACACTGTCGTATGCCAAGGTGCGGGCGCTGACCCGGATCGCTACCCCGGCGACCGAGGCGAGCCTGGCCGAGCTGGCCGGGCCGATGACGGCGAATCAGCTGGAGCGGTTCGCCCGCGCCCACCGCCAGGTCACCGCCGCCGATGACGCGGAGGCCCGGGTCCGGCGCCGCCTGGCTTGGCGGTTCGAGGAGGACGGGTCCCTGTCCGGCACGTTCCGCCTGCCGCCCCTGCAAGGCGCGGTGCTGCTGAAGGCATTGCGTGCCGCCTGCGCCGAGCTCGCCGGCCAAGCGGATGATCTCCGCGGGGACGTAGTAATAGGACAACGCGCTAGGGGCGGTTGTCCCGCAGGGTTGTGATTGATACAGGAACGTCCTCCTGGTGCGATAGTTCGGGCTTGGTGTCCCAATCGCAGCAAGGAGGACGTCCTGTGGGTAAGGGTAGCGGCGGCAGCGGCATGACGCGGGGGGACCGGCGGCGGAACGCGCGCCGGGAGCGGCTC
>WNGE01000890.1_pt1 | contig 92576 bp, 84 predicted proteins | sample 5400651 | NCBI WGS metagenome assembly WNGE01 (sample SAMN13153370, study PRJNA577476) | soil metagenome | isolation source: 60 cm soil or saprolite under grassland replicate 2 | place: USA:California | collected 2016-06-15 | reverse complement strand
ACGAGGTCGATCAGGTGCGGATCGCGTTTCGTGCGCCGTCGCTGCCCGGCTTGGGACTCGTGGCGTTGACCACCCGGGGGGCGGGGGGGGGGCCCGCTGCGCCACTCGCTCGGGGCGAGGACGTGCGCGTACGCGGTCGCTCACTGGAAAACCGCTTCGTCGAGGTTTCCGTCGAGGCGAACGGCGCGATTAGCCTCGTTGATCGCAAGCGCAACGAGCGTTACGGGGAGCTGTTGCGCCTGGAGGACGGCGGTGATGCAGGCGACGCGTACACCTACTGTCCACCGGTGCGCCACCGCGTGAAGCAGAGTCGCGGTCCCATCACGGTCCGGCGGCTCGCAGCGGGGCCGCTGGTCGCGGCTCTCGAAGCGCGCTGGGAAATGACCCGCGGAATCGACGCCCGATCGCTTGTGCAGTTGTACGCCGACAGCCCCATCGTTCGTGTGAGTCTCGAGATCGACAACCGCAATGCCTATCATCGCTTGCGCGCGCGTCTGGCGACCGGTCTCGCCGGGGCGCTGGCTACGGCCGGCACGGCGTTCGGCGCCGTTCCGCGACCGGCGGTCACCGCCGATCCGGCCGCCTATCCGCGCGAGACACCGGTGCGTACCGCCCCCGCGCAGCGGTTCGTGGCCGCGGCGCGCGCTGGCCGGGGATTGGCGGTGCTGGCGCCGGGCTTTTTCGAATACGAATGGACCGCTACGGGCGATCTGCTCATCACGCTGCTGCGGGCGGTGGGGGATCTTTCGCGCGGCGACCTCCCGGCTCGTCCGGGCCATGCGGCGTGGCCCACGCCGGTACCCGGCGCGCAATGCATCGGCAAGACCCGCATCGATCTCGCCATCGCACCGGTGAGCGCGGCCGACCTGGACCGCGGCGACGCCGTGCCGCAGCTGTGGGAGGATGCGTTCCTGCCTCCTCACTGTTTGTGGCTGCGGGACGCCGCCACGCTCACGGTGGCGCCGGTGGACGTGGCGTTGGAGGGCAGCGGACTCGTGTTCTCAGCGCTCAAACCCGCGCAAATCGGATCGCCGATGGTGCTCCGGTGTTACAACGCCACCGACCGCAAGACCGCGGGCGCGTGGCGCTTTGGCAGCGGCGTCAAAACCGCGCACCGCGTGCGCGCCGACGAGCGCGAGGCGGTGGCGCTGGTGCTCGAGCAGCGCGGCAATGTCGTGCGATTCGTCGCCGAGCCGCACGAGCTCGTGTCGATTTTGGTGACGTGATGCAGGAACATTCGTTTGCGACGTCGCGATCGGCGCGGTACTTCACGTTGGGCTCGCCCGGCAATGCCGGCGCGGTGTGGTTCGTCTGTCACGGGTACGGGCAGCTCGCGTCACGGTTCCTCGAGCGGTTTCGCCCGCTCGCAGCGGAGCGGCGCTGCATCGTCGCCCCTGAGGGGCTGTCGCGGTTCTACCTGACGGATAGTCCGGCCGAACGACGCGTGGGCGCGAGCTGGATGACGCGCGAAGACCGCCTCCACGAGATCGACGATTACGTGCGCTATCTCGATGCGCTGCATGCTAAGATCGTACCGCAGCGCGCGACGGTGACGGCGCTGGGATTCTCTCAAGGGACGTCGACGGTGTGCCGCTGGGCGGCGCTCGGCTCGGCGCGCATCGACCGTCTGATCGTGTGGGGCGGGGAAGTGCCTCCGGATCTCGACCTGGCACGTGCGGCGCCGCGGCTACGCGCCGCCCGGCTCACGTTCGTCTACGGCACGCGCGATGAGTTCTTCACGCCGAAGATCGTCGCGGCGACGGAGGCGCGATTCCGCACGCATGAGCTGCCGTACGAGCTCATCTCATTCGACGGCGGCCATGAAATCGATGAAGCGACGCTGCGCAGTCTGATCTAGCGCCGCACGCCGGGATCCAGCACGTCGCGCAGCGCATCTCCCAACAGCGTGCAGGCGACGACGACGAGCACGAGCGCGACTCCGGGAGCGGTGGCGACCCACGGCGCGTTGACGAGCGTGTCGCGGCCCGACGCGATCATGTTTCCCCACGACGGCGTCGGCGGCTGCACGCCGAGGCCCAAGTACGAGAGCCCAGCCTCCAGCATGATCGCGTTGCCCACGCCGAGCGCCGCGGCAACGATCACCGGCGTCAACGCATTGGGGAGAATGTGCCGGGCCAGCACCCGCAGGCGTCGTGCGCCCAGCGCGACGGCGCCTTCGACAAACGGCCGCGCCGCGAGCGCCCGGACCTCGCCATGCACCAGCCGGGCGACTCCCATCCACCCTGTGAGCCCCAGCACCGCGATGACGAGCGCGGTGCTCGGCCGCCACAACGCCGCGAGCAGCAACAGCAGCACGACGCGGGGAAGCGCCAGGGCGAAGTCGGTCAGTGCCAGGAGTGCGACGGCGAGCGGGCCGCGCCAATAGCCGGCCACCGCGCCGACGATCACCCCGAGCGCGATCGAGACCAGCACCGCCAGCACCCCGACGCCCATCGAAATGCGCGCACCGTACACCAGCCGCGTCCACACGTCCCGGCCGAACCGATCCGTGCCGATCGGGTGAAACGCGCCGTGCACGTCGGTGGACAGCGGCGGCAGAAACCGGGTCGCCACGATGTCCCGTTGCGCGGCGGGGTCGCCGGTGGTGACGAACGGGGCCGCGATGGCGCACGCGAGCACGATGAGCAGGACGAGGGCGCCGAACGCGCCGCGCCGATCCCGGAGCAGTCGCGTCACGTCGCGCGCGTCCGAATCCGCGGATCGAGCCACGCCGCCAACACGTCGGCCAGCATGTTCCCGGCGACGACCAGCACCGCACTGACCGCGGTCGCGGCCATGACGACGGGGTAGTCACGCGCCTGCACCGCCTCGACCAGTACCCGTCCCACGCCGGGCCAGGCGAACACTGCCTCGACAAACACCGCACCCGAAAAAAGCGCCGGCAGCGACAGACCGAGCAGCGTCACGATGGGCGTGAGCGCATTGCGCAGCGCGTGACGGCCGACGACGCGCCGTGGGGTCAGGCCTTTAGCGCGGGCCGTCGTGATGAACGGCTCGCTCAGCGTCTCGAGCATCGCGCCGCGCACGAATCGGACGGCGCCTCCGATCCCGACCAGCGTCAACGTCGCGAGCGGCAGCGCGAGATGGCGCAGCCGGTCGATGAGCCACGCGCCGCCGCGCAAATAATCCGAGTCGAGTCCGGCTGCGCCAAAGGCGGGCAGCATGCGCGCCCAATAAGTGAAGATGAGGACCAGCATGAGTCCCAGCCAATAGCCAGGTACCGCGAACAGCGTAACCGACGCAATCGACAAGACTGTGTCGGTTCGCGAGCCGCTGCGGGCCGCTTGCACGGCGCCTACCACGAGCCCGATCAGATAGCTGAGCAGGAGGGACAAGGCGACCAACCGGACGGTGGCGGGCCACGCGTCGCCGAGGACGGCGCGAACCGGCCGTCCCTTCGCGATGCTGGTGCCCCAATCGCCCCGCGCGAAACGACCTAACCACGTGACGAACTGCGCCGGCAGCGGCCGATCCAACCCCAATGCCCGGCGCTGCGCTGCGACCTGCTCGGCCGTCGCCGTGGGACCCAGCATTATGTCGATAGGATCGCCTGGTGCGAGGTGCAACAGGAGGAACGTGAGAATAACCACGCCGAGCACGACCGCGAGACCGGCGAGCAGGCGATGTCCCAGCCTGGCGAACATCGGCGGGAATCTCGCGCCGCATTCCGCGCCCCGCTAGAATCCGTGCGTGTCGCGCGTGCCTGTGCCGATTCTATTTACCGTGGCCCTGCTGTTGGCGAGCGCCTGCGGAGACGACGCACCGCGCCGCGGCGCGACGATCCTGTTCGCGTCGGGCGCCGATCTGCAGAGCATCAACCCCCTGCTCACCGTGCATCCGCTCGCGCGTCAGGTCCAGCGCTACGTCCTGCTGACGACGTTAGCGCGCTACGATTCGTCGCTCGTGCCGCGTCCCTATCTCGCGCGCAGCTGGCGCCGGTCGCCCGACGGCCGGATGCTCACGTTCCGGTTGCGGACGGACGTGCACTGGCACGACGGCGCGCCGACCACGGCGCGCGACGTCGTCTGGACGCTGCAAGCGGCGCGCGATCCTCGGACCGGTTATCCGCGACTCAGCGAGTTGAGCGATCTCACGTCGGTCTCCGCGCCGGACGACTCGACGGTCGCACTCCGGTTCGAGCATGCGGCAGCGTCAACCAATTTCCCGGATGTGCTCACTGACCTCGCGATTCTCCCGGCGCACCTGCTGGACAGCGTTCCGCCGCAGCGTTTGCGGGACGCCTCCTGGAACGTGCATCCCGTCGGCAACGGCCCGTTCCGGTTCGTCACGCACGAAGCGAACCGCCGCTGGGTGTTTGCGAGGAACGCCGACTTTCCGGCGGACCTGGGCGGTCCCCCGCAGGTCGAGCGGCTGATCGTCGTCGTCGTCGATGAGCCGATGGTGAAGCTCGCAGCGCTGGTCGCCGGCGAGCTCGATTTCGCGGGCGTGAGTCCGCAGCATGCCGCGTTTGTGCGGCGGCATCGCGGCCTCGGCATCCGCGAATATCCGCTGATCTTCCCATACGGCCTCGTCTTCAACACGCGCCGGCCCCCGTTCGCTGACCCGCGCGCGCGCCTCGCCGCGGCACTGGCGATCGACCGGCAGGAAATCGTCGACGGCTATCTGTTCGGATTCGCCGCCGTTGCCGATGGGCCGGTGCCACCGGGGTTGCCGGGCTACGTCCCGCCGCCGCACCTGCGGCCGGCTCCCGACTCGGCGCGGCGCCTCGTCGCCGAGTTGCCCGCGCCGCCGCGTTTCGAGTTGCTCACGGTGGGCAGTGGCGAAGCGCCGCTGGAGCAGATGCTGCAGGCGAAGCTCGCCGCCGTGGGGTTCGACGTGACGATCCGGCAACTCGAGCTGTCTGCATTCTTGACCCGAGTCTATGGACCGCGGCACGACTTCACGGCGGCCGTGATGGGCATCCCCGGCGATCCGGGGCTTGGGTTCCTGCAACCACTCGGTAATCTGACGGGGATTCCGGTGCCGGCGGACCCGGTCGCCGCTCAGCGACTGTTCGCCGAACGAATGCCCGTGGTGTGGTTGTATCACGGCCGCGGCGTCCAGGCCATGAACCAGCGCGTCCAGGGCGTGCGCATGGACCTGCGCGGGGAGCTGCCCACGGTCACGGCCTGGCATGTGTTGCCATGAGACGCCGCGAGCTGCCAACGTCGTTCCACGCGAGCGCGCCGATGCGACTCGACTTCGCCGGCGGGTGGACGGACGTGCCGCCGTTCTCCGCGCGCGAAGGCGGCGTCGTGGTCAACGCCGCGATCGGGTTGTGGGCGCACGTGGAGCTGCAGCTGGGCGGTGCGCTGCTGCGGCTCGTGTCCGCAGAGCTCGGCGAGACGCTCGAGTGTGCCAATTCGGGCGGCCTCGTCCCCGGTGGGAAGTTGCCGTTGCTCACCGCCGCGTTGCGGATGTTTCCGGTGCTGGGAGGCTTCACGCTGACCACGCGCTGCGACGCGCCGCCCGGGTCGGGGCTCGGCAGCTCCGGCGCGCTGGGCGTCGCCCTGGTCGGCGCGTTGACGCGCGCGCGCCAGGACTCGCTGAGCCAGCCGGAGGTCGCCGACCAGGCATGGCAGGTCGAGACCATCGAGGCGCAGCTGCCCGGGGGCAAGCAGGACCAGTACGCCGCGGCGCTCGGCGGCTTTCATCGGCTCACGTTTCGCGATCCGGACGTCGGGATCGAGCCGCTGACGCTCGATCCGGCATTTGCCGCGGCGCTGGAGCGCCAGACGTTGATTTGCTACACGAACAAGAGCCGCGTGTCCGGCGCCACGATTTCACGAGTGATGGGAGCGTATGACAGAGGTGATTCGAAAGTGACGGGCGCATTGCGCGGACTGAAGGAGACCGGTAACGCCATGGCCGACGCATTGCGCGCCGCGGATCTGGCACGCGTCGGTGCATTGCTGACGGAGAACTGGAAGCAGCAGCAGGCGCTCGATCCCGACATGCGCACCGCAGAGATGGTGCAGCTCGAAGACGCGGCCATCAAGGCCGGCGCGCTCGGTGGAAAAGCGGCCGGTGCGGGAGCCGGCGGTTGCATGTTTTTCGTGATGCGCGGCGACGGGCGACAGGCCGCGAGTGCGGTTGTAGGTGACGGGGCTAAGGTCCTGCCGCTGTCGTGGGCGAGCGAAGGAGTCCGCTCGTGGTGACGGCCGAAGAGCTGGCCGCACGCGCGGAGGTGGTGAACGGCTCCGCCGATCTGTGGGCGCTGCTGGCGCACTTGCGGGCGAGCGCGGCTCCGATCGTGCAGCGAATGCCGATCATCCCGGACCAGAAGGCGCTGCTCACGACCGACGGCGGGTTCTGCCCCGAGGATGGCACGGCGCTCACGTTCGATCCGTGGAATCCCACCGACCATCGATGTCCGGAGTGCCGCAAGGTCTGGCGAGGCGAACGCCACGACTGGTCGTGGGCGCGCTATCAGCACCTCTGGCTGGCGGAGCGCGCTGCGCACCTCGCGACGCTCGCGGCGCTCGGCGGTCCCGAGGACCGCTCAGCCGCCGCCCGTGCGCGTGACATTCTCAACGCCTATGCCGAACGCTACTGGCGCTATCCCAACCGCGACAACGTGCTGGGGCCGAGCCGCCTCTTCTTCTCGACCTACCTGGAATCGGTTTGGGTGTGCAATTACGTCGCTGCGGCGACAGTGCTGCGGGCCAGCGGTCAGCTCGACGATGCCACGGCGCGGGCCGTGAACCAGGTGACGGAAGAAGCCGCGACCGTGATCGGCGATTACGATGAGTCGTTCTCGAACCGGCAGACCTGGAACAACGCCGCGCTCACGGCCGTCGCCGTGTGGTTCGAAGACGAGGAGCTCGCCCAACGCGTCATCGAGGGAGATACGGGTCTCATCGCGCACCTGGTGCGTGGCTATGGGCGCGATGGGATGTGGTACGAAGGCGAGAACTATCACCTGTTCGCGCTGCGCGGACTGCTGACCGGAGCAGGATGGGCGCGCCTCGCGGGGGTCGATTTCGTCGCGGACGAGCGCCTGGCAACGCGCATGCGATTGGCGTTGGGCGCATCGGCGCTCACGGCACTGCCCGACTTCACGTTTCCCGCGCGTAAGGACTCGCGGTTCGGGATGTCGTTGGCGCAGCCGGCGTACGTTGAGCTGTGGGAAATCGGCCTTGCGAGACTCGGGATGCGAGATACGGGAAACGAGATGCGGGATGTCGCCGCGTGGCTTCATGCCTTGTATGCAACACCGTCCGCTCCGCGCGAACTGTCCGAATCGTATCTGCACGATGCTCCCATCGATCGCATCCCGCATCCCGTATCCCGTATCTCGCTTTCGTGGTGGTCGCTGCTCGAGATGCTCCCTCAGCTGCCCGCCAGCGACGCCCCATGGGAGCCGAAGAGCGTCTTGCTCGAGAGCCAGGGGCTCGCTGTGCTCCGCAACAAGGGACGGTATGTCAGTCTCGAGTGCGGGCCGCATGGGGGCGGGCACGGGCATCCGGACCGTCTGCATTTGACGCTGCACGTGGAGAGCGTTTACTGGCTTCCCGATCCCGGCACTGGACAGTACGTCACGCGCGACCTTTTCTGGTATCGCTCGACGCTGGCACATAACGCGCCGCGACTCGACGGCGACTCCCAGACGCCGGGGAACGCCAGCTGCGAATGTTTTGATGATCAGGACGACTGGGCTTGGGCGCGGGGGCGCTTCGAAAGTTTGACGCGGACGATCACCGCGGGTCCCGCCTACGTCGTCGACGTCCTGGATCTCTCGGCCCGTGAGGAGCACCAGCTCGAATTACCGTGGCACTTTGCCGGTCGTGGATCAGTGGCAACGAAAGGGCGGTGGGTGACTGACGAGCTCCCCGATGAGTTTGTCACGCGCGTGCAACGATTCATTCCGTCCGAGCCCGACGGAGGCTCGATCGTCCTGTCGCATGGGCAGGGGTCCGCGCAACTGACCGCGCATCTCGTGTTCGCCGGGGAATTGCTGGAGGTCGAGGGGCCGGGCCTCCCCGGACGCCATGAACGAGCGCGTTTCTACGTGGTGCGCGCCCGCGGCCGTAACGCCCGTGTCGTCACCGTGCTCGAGCCACATGCGAATGGGTCCGCCATTCGTGCGGTGCAGGTTCGGGGCGACGTGCTGGAGATTGAAACGGCATCCGGTATCGACCGCCATCGCTTCGGCGGCGCGGAGTGGGTGGTCGAACAGGAGGGCCAGGTGCCGCGGGGGCTGCGCGGAGCCCGCGCAGCCGCGCCGCCGTTCGTCCCGCTGCTCGAGATTGACGTGCCGGCGCCGGTCGCGGCGCCGGCGTTCCGTGTGAGTGCTCCTCCACCGCTCGACGGCACGCTCGAGGGTTTCGAATTGTCCGAGCCGCTCGAGCTCGCCCTGGAAGATCAGTACCGGCGCAGCGAGGATGCGTATCCCGGCCCCGATGATCTCTCCGCCATCGCGTACGCCGCGTGGGATAATGCGGCGCTGTATCTCGCGGTGGCGGTCACCAAACCCGACGTGTACCTGCGGCCGGCCGGCTCGGCTCCCCTCAAGCTCGACAACGAGCCGGATGACATCCATTCCGACGGGCTCCAGGTCTATCTCGGCGCCGCTCGCGGCCCGTCAGAAGGGGAGAAGAACGGCCCGGCCCCGCCTGCCGCCGGATATCTGATCGTGCCGAATCAGGACGGACGTACCGTGCGCGCCGGCACCACGAGCGACTCGCGTGACGCAAATCCCGCCGGCGTCAGCGGCGCATGGCGTCGCACCGACGTCGGCTACTGCGTGACCGTGGCGATCCCCTGGCCCGACGGCGTGCACCCGCATGCGGGGGGCCGGGCACGCTTTGATCTGATCGTGAACGAGATGCTGCCGGGCCGCCTGCGGCGCGTCGGGCAGCTCGTGTGGAGCGGCGGCGGTGGCTGGGTATGGCTGCGCGGCGATCGCCAGGATCCGGCGCGCTTCGGGATTCTGGAGCTCGTGGGATGATTACCGTCGTTCTGCACGAGCCCCAGGACCTCGTCAACATCGCGCACGTCGTGCGCGGCATGAAGAACTTCGGCTTGCGCGATCTGCGGCTCGTGAATCCGCGCGAGTATGAGCCGTATCGTGTCGAAGGGATCGCGCATCAGACGCAGGATGTGCTGGCGCGCGTGCAAGCCTTCGCGTCGTTGGAGGAGGCGCTCGCCGACGCCGTGCACATCGTCGGGTTCACGGCACGGGGGCGGACGGCGAAGCGCAATCTCCAGCGGCCGCGCGACGCGGCAGCCGAGATCGTCGCGTTGGCGGCGGGCGGTACGGCGGTGCTCCTGTTCGGCCGCGAAGACAAGGGTCTGTCCAACGAGGCGCTCGATCGCTGTCATCGGGTGGTGACGATCCCCAGCGACCCCGGTTACGCCTCGCTCAACCTGGGACACGCCGTCGTCATCATGCTCTACGAATTGGCGCTCGCGCGCGGCGCCGAGGCGCGTCCGTTCAAGGAGCCGCGCCGTACGTCGGAGCCTGCTGTCGCCGCGGACCTCGAGCGGCTCTTCGCGGACGTCGCAAAGGCGCTCCATGCAATCGAGTTCTTCAAGACCCGCAATGCCGACGGCGTCATGCGCACGATGCGCGAGATCGCCCATCGCACGCCGCTGGATGCGCGTGAGGTCAAACTGCTGCGCGCGATGGCCATCGAGGTGACCAAGTACGGTGAACGACTGGCGCGTTCCGGGCTTCACGTCGACCGCTAGCAAGCGGCCCGACGCGATGTTTGGCTCGCCCGCATTGATCACGCGGGCGTCGGGGTGCCGCGTCTGGGATCCCGACGGCCGCGAGTACGTCGATTACGTCATGGCGCTGGGCGCGGTGGCGCTGGGGTATGGGCATCCCGCCGTGAATCGGGCGGCGGAGGCCGCGATCGCGGCCGGCGTCGTGGGTCCGTTGCCGCCCGTCGCCGAGCAGCAGCTCGCGGAGGCGTTGGCCGAGCGGATCCCGTGGCTCGAGCGCGTGCGCTTTCTCAAAACGGGGGCGGAAGCGGTCGCCGCAGCGGTGCGACTCGCGCGCGTCGCCACCGGCCGCGAGCAGGTGCTGGGCTGCGGCTACCACGGCTGGCTCGACTGGTGCCAGGGGGCGGCCGAAGGCGTGCCCGCCGGAGTGCGCGAGCTGTTCGCGGAGCTGCCCTTCAACGACGTCGCTGCGGGCCGCGAGCTGATCCGGGAGCGCGCCGCGCTCCTGGCCGCAGTCGTCGTCGAGCCGGTGATCGTGTCCGAGCCGTCCCGCGAATGGCTGCAGATGCTGCGCGCGGAGACGGAGCGGGCGGGTGCGGTGCTGATCTTCGATGAAATCAAGACGGCGTTCCGGCTCGCGATCGGTGGCGCGGTCGCGCGCTACGAGATCCGGCCGGCGCCGGATCTCGTCGTGCTGGGGAAAGCGCTCGCGAATGGATTCCCGCTCGCCGTGGTGGGCGGCCGGGCGGATCTCATGGCCGCCGCGGCCCGCACCTGGATCTCATCGACGCTGGCGACCGAAGGGGTGGCGCTCGCAGCTGCGCGCGCCACGCTGGAGGTGTTCGTCCGTGAGGATGTGTGCGGGCAGCTCCACCGCGTCGGCACGCGGTTGCTGCACGGCCTGCACGATCTGCAGCGGCGCCATGCCGGGGTGATCACGGGCGTCGCCGGCATCGCCGAGATGTGCTTTCTGCATTATGCGACGGAAGATCTGGCGCACCGCGCCGCGCTCGCGGCCGCCAAGCGCGGGCTGCTGTTCAAGCGCACGGCGTACAACTTCGTGTCGCTCGCCCATGACGACGTGACGGTCGATCGGACCGTCGCGATCCTCGACGAGGCGTTGCGCGAGATCTAGAATGCCGTGAGAATCGCTTCCGTAATCAGCGAGACGACGATGAAGATGATGATCACCACGGCGGTATAGCCCATTGCGCGATCCTTCGGGACCTTCATGACGATCGGCAACCCGACATACAGCAAGACCAGGCTGTATAGCCTGAAGATCCAACTGACGAGGTACAACGCGGGAATGAGCATGAAGACGCCGCCCAGCCAGGAGGCTGTGCTGGCGTACGCGGCCGCTTTGAGTCCCTGCACGTCGTTGCGCTGCCCGCCGAACCCCGGCGCGAGCAGGCTGACGATTCTCGAGAGCACGAAGACGCTGAGCAACGCGAGCACGTAGCCCGCGACGCCGCGCGATATCGCGGTGGTGAGCGATACCGAGCTGGTGAGCGAGGTGAACGCGATCCGCTGGCCGAAGATGAACAGGCCGATCACCGAGGCGATCGGGCCGATGGCGGCGAGCGGAAGGACGTACTTGCCCCAGATTTCACCGGGCTTGGTGAACTCCGCATCGATTTCTTTCCACGTAGCGCGTGGCTCGAGCAGGATGCCCTTCACGCGGCTGGTCAGCGTCTCCATCGCCATCGAGTTCTCCCCCCTCGGGACGCCCCCAAGATAAAAGGACCGTAGATTGTGGCAATGCTGATCGACGTCCATGCGCACTTTTACCATGCACGGACGCCCCGCGCGGACTGGCGGGAGCGCAATGAGAGCCGTCTGGCGGCCGGGAGTAAGATAGGCATCTCGGTGCACGTTGCCTCGATCCTCGGCAGCTTTGGCTTCACGTCGCCGACCTATTTCCCATCGCCCCGTGATGTCACAGCCGGGAACGACGCGCTGCTGGCGCTACAGCGCGCGCATTCCGACCGCATCCGCGGCTACGTCTGCGTGAATCCCAACTACACCGCGCATGCGCGCGCCGAGATCGTGCGCTGCCTCGATGCCGGCATGATCGGGATCAAGCTGGCGGCGAGCCGGCGAGCGGACGATCCACTCCTCGACCCGATTGCCGAGCTCGCGTTGCAGCGCCGCGTCCCCGTGTTACAGCACATTTGGCAGCATCGCCGCGGTGATCGACCGGGGCAGGAGGCATCGGACGCAGGTGAATTGTGTACGCTCGCGCGGCGCCATCCGGATGTCGCGTTCATCCTCGCCCACATCGGTGGCGGGGGTGACTGGCTGCATTCCCTGCACGCCGTGGCCGACGTGCCCAACGTCTACGTCGATCTCTCGGGCAGCGGCGTGGACGGCGGCATGGTCGAAGCGTGCCTCGCGAGCGCCGGCGTGAATCGCCTGTTGTGGGGCAGCGACATCACGATGGACACCGGTTGGGCGAAGCTGCGCTTTCTTGAGACGCTGCTGTCCAAGGACGAGCTGGCGTTGGTGCGCTGGAAGAACGCGGCGCGCATCTTCCCGGCCGGCGCCTTTCCAGCCGACTGATGCGCACCGACTGCAATGCGTTCCTCGGCGCATATCCCTGGCGCAAGGTCCCCGGGACCTCACCCGACGCGCTCGTCAAAGCGCTCGATCGCACCGCGATTGACGTCGCCTGGATCACGCACCTGCCGAGTCTCTTCTGGCGCGATCCGACCGATGGTAACGCGTGGCTGTACGAGACCGCTCGCACCGAGAAGCGGTTCAAGCCGGTCCCAACCGTGCACCCCGGATTGGCGCAATGGGAGCAGGTGCTCGCCGACGCCGCCAATGGCGGTGCGCCCGCGGTGCGCTGTGATCCACTCTATCTGGGACTCGAGCCGGTGGGCGGTGAAATGCGCGTCCTCGCCGCTGCCTGTGGCGCGGCGCGTCTCCCCTTGATGCTCGCGGTACGGCTGGAGGACGGACGGCAGCGCCATCCGAACGATCGGGTCGCCGAGCTGCCGGCAGCCGCCGTGCGGGCGCTGATTCGCAGCGATCCCGAGGTGCGGCTGCTCGTGACGCACGCCGACCGCGGGTTTATCGAGGAGGTTCACTTCGGCTCGACGCCGGAGGAGGCGCGGCGCATCTGGTGGGACATCTGCTGGATCTGGGGCCCACCCGAAGATCACCTCGCCACGTTGCTGGATACCGTCGGGGCCGAGCGATTCGTCTTCGGCACGGGACAGCCGCTGCGGCTGCCGGAGACCAGCGTCGCGAAGCTCGATCTGCTCGATCTGGTTGAGGACCGTCGGGCTGCGATTGAGTCGGGGAACCTTAGGACTCTCTCGGCCGGGTGAGGGGCTAGGTGGGATGTCAATACAATTGTGTTGTCAAACATGATGTCAACACAAACAGGTTGACATGATCAGTGTCAACTCATATATATTGACACGCCCACGAGAGGTACTCCAATGGTCACGAACCGCCCGCGTACCATCGGGACTTCCAAGCCCGGCTTTTCGAAACCGCGATTAGCAATCGCCCTAATTGCCGACCTGGTCGCATCAAGATTACTCAACCAAAAACACCGAACCGATCTTCAGAAACGCCTCGAGGCGCTTCTAGGCCGGATCAATGAGAACTATCAGGAAGCCATTGGAGCGGACTTCCTGATCACTTTAGGCGACGAGTTTCAAGGCGTAATAACGAATGGGGAAGTGGTTCCATCCATTATCTGGGATATCGAAACCGAGTTAAGAGGTGTCGATGTCCGAATAGCATTCGGTTTTGGAATGCTAAACCCTCCTTTTAAACGAGTCGCGCTTGGCATGGATGGCCCCGCTTTTCACCGTGCCCGCGAGGCTTTGGAGCTCTGGCCTAAGCGGCATAACAAGGGCGGTGTCTTTAGTGGATTCAATGAAGATGATGCAGTTCTCAATGGATTTGCGAGAATTCTGCGCTACGTACGTGAACGACTGACTCCTGCTCAAGTACGAACGCTGAGTTTCCTAAGGCGCGGCGGAAAGCAAATTCAAGTCGCTGGGCGCCTTGGGGTGACGCGGCAAGTAATTAGTCGGCGAGTGCGGCGAGCTGGCTTGGAAGCCTACATGGAAGCCGAGCACGGTTGGCGACAGATCCTAAAGAGATACGACCTGTCGAACGAATGGCGGAGGGGCTGATGCATATCACGTGGCCCGCCAACGAAGGCGCCGTACTCCTATGGTCGCAGATCGTACTGGCCTGGGTACTCTGTGTTTATGTGCTTCTGGGAAATGAGCCCATCGTTGCGGAATTAGGTGCGTCTGCAAAGAGGTCACTTTCTCCCCACTGGAAACGATGGGTGTTCTCTAGAGCTGCACTCCTCGCGGTGGCCCTACTGCTGATAAGCAGATGGACCGGCTGGGGGACCATATCCTTACTCGCGGTCCTGTCAGGTTGCGCCATAGCCCTTCCTCTACTACGAATCTCTCTTGCTACACGAAGCGCTCCGTTTGGCGCGGAGCTAGAGTTGGGAATCAATCTTGTAGTAGCGATCGTCACTGCCTTAATCATCGGGAATCCCGTATCGGCACCTCTGCGCGGGATCGTGATAGTGCCAGTAACGGGCGACCATCTGGCTCTGGCTGTCTTGATCGCCGCGATCCTTCTGTTTCAATCAACGGGCGCTACGCATATGGTTCGCGGATTGTTAACGAAGGTTGGTGCACTACCCAAGAAACCCGGTGGCACCGCGAATGACAGCGATCAGGGTCAAGTGGACATCAAGGAGTACAATCGCGGTAGAGTCGTAGGAGTGATCGAACGGCTGATCATGACAGTCATGGTTGCGGTTGGTGCCTACAGCGCTCTCATGTTTTTGATAGGTGCGAAGGGGTTGATCAGGTCAAAGGAGTTGGAAGACCACGCGTTCGCGGAGTATTTCTTGATCGGTACGCTTGCAAGCGCTGCAATTGCAATCTTGTTTGGTCTTCTCATTCAAGGCCTCACTCGCACGTTTTGGTGACTCCCGTGTTGCGAACACGTCTCGAGTGGGGGCTCATTCCCGCCGTCCCCGTCCCCTTTCGGGGCTCCACAATCGACGTGGAGGCGCAGCGGGCGTACGCGACCTGGATGGCGCGCCAGGCTGTCGCCGGCGTCGCGGTGTGGGCGCACACCGGTCGCGGCCCGCACTTGTCGGCCGAGCAACGCCGGCTGGTGCTCTCGACGTGGCGCGGCGCGCTGCCCGGCAAGGTCATCGTGGCGGGCGCAAACGCCGTCGAGATGGCCCGCGATGCCAAGCGTGGGGGCGCCGATGCACTGCTGGCATTTCCGCGCCGGGCTGATGCCGTTGACTACCATCAGGAATTGGGGCGCGAGCTGCCGGTGATCGCGTTCCACTTATACGAAGCGGCCGGCGGCGTAGACTACGACAACGAGACGCTGCAGGGGATTCTGTCGCTTCCCGCCGTCATCGGCATCAAAGTCGCCACGCTCGATTCCGTGATGACGTTTCAGCGCATAGCGGCCGTCATGCGGGAACATCCGGACAAGTTGTTGATCACCGGGGAAGACCGGTTCCTCGGCTATTCGCTCATGATGGGGGCGCGCGCCGCGTTGATCGGCATGGGCGCGGCGTTGACGGAGCTTCAGGCATCGCTGCTGCGCGCGTTTGCGAGCGGAGACGACCATGCCTTTCTCCGCCTTGCGTCGTGCCTGGACGCGTTCAGCCAGGCGACGTTCCGGGATCCGTTGGAAGGCTACATCCGGCGCATGTTGTGGGCATTGGCGGCAGAGGGCGTGATACCCGACGAGGCCTGCGACGACCCATGGGGTCCCGCATTGCCGGATGCCGATCGAGACATCGTTCGCCGCGCGGTGCGCGAGGCTCGCGGATGATAGAACGGCGATCTTTTCTCAAGACCAGCGCGACAGTCGCGCTCGGAGGCTTGATGCCAAAGCCCAAGCAACCGCATATCGTCGTCGTCGGGGCGGGCGCTTTTGGCGGCTGGACCGCGCTGTTCCTGCGGCGCCAGGGCGCCCGCGTCACACTGCTCGACGCCTGGGGGCCGGGCAACGCGCGCGCCAGCTCGGGCGGCGAGACGCGCGTCATTCGCGCGACCTACGGCTCGCGCGCGGTGTACACGCGCATGGCCGCGCGCGCGCTGACGCTCTGGAAAGAGCACGAGCGGCGCTGGCACCGCCAGCTCTATCACGGCGTCGGCGTCCTCTGGCTCGTCGAGAGTGACGAGCAATACGAGAAGAGCGCGCTTCCAGTGCTGCGCGACGCCAAGATCCGCTTCGAGGAGCTGACCGGTCCTGATGTCGCGCGACGCTATCCCCAGATCAACTGCGAGCGCGTTCGCTGGGCCATCTTCGAGAACGACGGCGGTTACCTGACGGCCCGCCGGGCATGCGCAGCGGTGCTGGAAGGCTTCCTTGCCGAAGGCGGCGAGTACCGGCAGCTCGGGGTCGAGCCGCCGGTCCCGAATGGCGGAAAACTCTCGAGTGTGACGCTCTCTGACGGCAGTCGGCTGGCGGCTGATCGCTTCGTCTTCGCGTGCGGTCCGTGGCTCGGATCGCTGTTTCCCGACGTGATCGGAGACCGCGTGCGGGCCACGCGGCAGGAAGTCTTCTTCTTCGGAACGCCACCCGGCGATCGGCGTTTCACCGAAGACGCGATGCCCGTGTGGGCCGATCACGGCGCGCCGTTCATGTACGGCATTCCGGGCAACGAATGGCGCGGCTTCAAAGTCGCGGACGACACGCGCGGCCCTGCCTTCGATCCCACCGGCGGCGAGCGCGCGCCGAGCCCGGAAGGAATCCAGCGGGCGCGCGACTACGTTGCATTCCGGTTCCCGGGACTCAAGGGCGCGCCGCTGCTCGAGGCGCGCGTCTGCCAGTACGAGGAATCGCCCGACGAGCACTTCATCATCGACCGGCATCCGGCGGCCGCGAACGCCTGGCTCGTCGGCGGCGGCTCGGGGCACGGCTTCAAGCACGGCCCGGCCGTGGGGGAGCTTGTCGCCCGGCTCGTCGCGACCGACACCGCGCCCGATGAGCAATTCCGGCTCGCACGCTTCGCTCGCTGAGGATTTCGAGCGGTTCAAGCGGGAGTTGCCGCGCGACTTTCCCGTGTATGTGCGTGATGCCTACCGCATCGATCTCTCCGCGCGCTACCTCGGCGAGCCGCTGCCGCATCCGGTCGGCAAAGGGTCGGGGCAGCTGTCGCTCAACGCCGGGCAGCTCGAGACCGATGCCAAGGCGGGACTCGCCTTCGCCGTGCTGAAGACGGTGATCGCACAGGACGCCGCCGGCGCGCAGTCGATGAAAGCGTGGGCGATTCACGAGACGAAAATGAAAGTTGAGCGTCGCGGAGATGGCTGGACCGTCACGTGGAAGGGCAGGGGGTGGGACCGCTCGTTCGACGACTACCTGGCACTGGTCCGCACCGGCCGGGATCTCACGCACGCCGGCCAGCTTTTGACGGTGCCGTCGGTGAAATACCATCTGCCGCGGCTGGACGAGCCGTTTCGCGACGACGAATACGCCTTCACGACCCGCGCGCTGGCCAACGCCTGGGGCGACTTCCCCTTACCCCTCGAGAAGGATTTCTCGCCAACCCTCGCGGGAGATCAGCTCTCGGGTGAGAAGCAACAAATCCTGCGTTGGCTCCGCGAGGTGCCGCAGCGCATCCGCGCGCACGCCGATGTCCGCCTCGCCATGAAGCTGATGAATGCCCGCTTCGACGACGACTTTCAGCAGGACATGATGAATGCCGCTGCGGATGCCGACGCGCTGGTGTGCTTTAACCGCTTGTTCGACGCCGAAAGAGGTGTTGCCTACGGTGGGGCGGATCTAAGTCAGCGGAATCTCAGGGTGTTGGACTCCTACCGCCCCTTACCGCCCCCTACCGCCTCCTACCGCCGCCTTTGCGGCACCGGCAACATCCACTCCGGGCGCCTGATCGTCGAATACGCGACGCGCGGCTGCTCCTCGGTCCAGTTGCACACGTTTTTTCAGCTGCCGCTCGAGGAATATCCGGCGACTGATGGTTCTCGGACACAGCGGGCCCTCCACGCGCTGATCTTCGACCCGCGCGACGGGTTGATCGCTGTGATGTTGGAGCGTGAAACGGACGGCAAACTCGAGCGACGCGGCGGCGAGCTGCATTTCCTCGACCTTCTGCCCGATGCGTATCGCCCGCGCTGAGCTGTTCGAGCTCGTGCTCCCACTCCTCGAGCCGTTCGTCATCTCGGGCGGCACGATGGCGGAGCGGCGGTCCCTCATCGTCGCGTTGTACGACGACGCGGGCCACGTCGGGTACGGCGAGTCGCCGCCATTTCAGCTGCCGTTCTATTCCGAGGAGACGTTGGCGAGCGCGCGGGACCTCATCGAGCACACGTTGCTCCCCCGCGTCATGGGTCGAGAATTCGAGGGTCCTCTCGCGGAGGCGGTGGACACCGCTGTGCGCGACGGCATACGCGGCAACTGGTTTGCGCGTGCGGGCATCGAGACCGCTGCGTGGGACCTCGAGGCCCACGCGCGTGCCACCGGCCTGGCGACGCTGCTCGGCGAGCGGCTGGGCGCTGCACCAGCGGGTGCAGTCGATTGCGGCGTCGCGCTGGGAATTCCACCCGATCGTCGTGGCGATGTTTTGAGGCAGTGGGTGTATGAAGCGGTGCAGCGCGGTTACCGCCGCGTGAAAATCAAAGTCGCGCCCGGGTGGGACAGCGCCGCGGTCGATGCGGCCCGCAAGGGGATGGCTGGGACGTCGCTGCCGCTGACCGTCGACGCGAATGGCGCCTACGAATGGCCGCGTGACGAAGCGGCGTTGCGCACCCTGGATGATGCCGGCCTGCTGTACATCGAGCAGCCGCTGCATCCCGATGAGCTGGTCGGGCACGCGCGCCTGGGCGAGACACTGCGAACGCCACTGTGTCTCGATGAGACATTGCGCGACGCGCGCGCGGCCCATCAGGTCATGGCGTTGAACGGCCCGAAGGTCTGGAACATCAAGGTCCATCGTGTGGGGGGGCTGAGTGAAGTCTGCCGTATCTACAGGCTGGCCGCCGAGTACGGCGCCAAGCTGTGGGCGGGGACGATGCCGGAGTCGGGGATCGGCTCACAGGCGGCGCTGGCGGCCGCCGCGCTGCCGCTCTTCGTTTATCCTTCCGATCTCGAGCCGTCCAGCCGCTGGTTCGGCCGCAATGGTGACGTCATCAAGCTCACCATGGGGCCGGACGGACGTATGGCGGTGCCGCAACAATCGTGTGGCAGGCTGCTCGATCCGGCCCGATTCCGGCTCTTGACCGCACCTGTACTATTGGGGCGCCATGATCAAGCCAAACACTGATTACTGGGCGACGCATCTCTACCTCAGCCCGCGCGAGCGCCCGAAACCCGACCAACCCGTTCGTGATTTGCCGCAGCGCGCCGGCCAACGATTCAAGAAAGCCCGGGAAGAGCTGCGCAACCTGCGCCACGTCACCGAGCAGGTCGTCTACCTCGGCACGACGTGGAAATGGGTCTGGATGTACGAGGTGGGGGGCCGCAAGCTCGGCTACCTGCATCCCATGCAGTCGGGCGTGAGCGGTACCTTCGTCTTGTCGGGACTCGAAGAGCAGGAAATCAGCGCGACCAACGGATTGCCGCGCGTCATCAAGCAGGCAGTGCGCGATGGGACGCTGCTCGACGGAATGCGACACTGCTGGATGGAGTTCGCCGATCTCGACGCGGTCCAGGCGTTCGTCGACGTCGTCCGATTGAAATATCAACTACTGGCGCGGCCAGAGTAGCCATTATTACTTTCCTCAGCCTTCTGATTGCAGACCGTCCCAGCCACTAGAGGTCATCTGCGTTCAGCTGCGGTCGTGGTGTTGATCCTCGCCCTCCCGCCTGTGGTCGCGAACGGCCAGCAGGCACAATCGGCTTCCTCTTCGTCACAGCGGTATCAGGCTCCTGTCATCAGCGACACCGGCGACCTTAAGGGACCGCGTCAGCCGATCTTCTTCCGCCACGACATCCATGCGGGACAGGACCAGATCCCGTGCATGTACTGTCACTATTCGGCGTCGGTCTCCAGTGAGCCGGGCATCCCGGCGCTGCAGACGTGCATGGGGTGTCACACGCAGGTGAGCGGCTCCACGCCGTCGCATCAGGCCGAGATCCAGAAGGTCCGCGCCGCGTGGCGCGAGCGGAAACCCCCGGAGTGGATTCGCGTCCATGCGCTTCCCGGCTTCGTACGCTTCCCCCACATGCGCCACATCAAGGTGCTCGGCACGCAGGCGTGCACGACCTGTCACGGCGACGTGCAAGGCATGCCGCAGGTCGAGCAGGTCTCGACGCTGCGCATGGGATGGTGCGTGCGCTGTCACATGGAGCGCAAAGTGACCCGCGACTGTAGCGTCTGTCACTACTGATATGACCGACTCCCTCGATCGCCGTCGTTTTCTGAAGGTGCTCGGCGTCACCGGCGCCGGCGCCGCCGCCCTCACGTCGTGCGGCATCGGCCCGGAGCCCACCGAGCGGCTGATTCCCTATCTGATCCAGCCCGAGGATCAGATCCCGGGCAAGGCGACCTACTACGCCACCACCTGCCGCGAGTGCCCGGCCGGCTGTGGCGTGCAGGTGCGCGTGCGGGAGGGGCGTGCCGTCAAGCTCGAAGGCAACCCCGACTCGCCGATCAATCGCGGGCGCCTCTGCGCCCGCGGCCAGGCGGCGCTCCAGGGGCTCTACAATCCCGATCGCATCGCGCATCCGCTGGTGCGCAACGCGAACGGCACCTTCGAAGACATCGATTGGGACGGCGCGCTGCAGCGGCTCAGCGCGAAGGTTCGTGAGTCCCAAGGTAAGGGCATCGTTTTCCTGACCGGCGCCGAGGTCTCCACGTTCGGCGACCTGGTGGACGAGTGGATGAAGCAGGTCGGCGGGCGGCGCCTGAGCTACGAGCCATTCGGGTTCGACGCGCTGCGCGCCGGCAACCGGTTGGCATTCGGCACGGCGTCGCTGCCGACGTACGACTTCGCGAATGCGAAGTATCTGATCTCCTTCGGCGCCGACTTCCTCGACACCTGGCTCTCGCCGGTCGAGTTCCAGAACGGCTTCTCCCGCTCCCACGCGTTCGATGCGGGACGGCCCGCGTCGATGGCGAAGTTCGTGTACGTGGGCCCGCGCCTCTCGCTCACCGGCATGAACGCCGACCAATGGATCGCCGCGCGTCCAGGTACGGAAGGCACACTCGCCCTGGCCATGGCGAACGTGATCGTGAGACAGCGCCTCGCGCCTGTTCCCGCAGATGCCGGCCGTCTGCGTGCGCTGCTCGACCGCCACGCCCCACGCGCCGTCGCCGAGTCGATCGGCATCGACGCGGAAACGATCGTCCGGCTCGCGATCGAATTCGCGAATTCGAAGGGCGGTCTTGCGGTCGCCGGGGGCATGGCGACGCAGTATGCGAACGGCGCCGAGATCGTCGCCGCGGTGAATATCCTCAACTACGTCGTCGGTGCCATCGGCTCGGGAGGACGCGTCAAGTTCGGCGCCGATTTGGCCGTGGGATCGACCACCACCTTTGGCGAGATCGCGACGCTGACGTCGGATATGGCGGCGGGACGCGTCGCGCTGCTCTTCGTCCACGGTGCGAATCCGGCGCATTCGCTGCCCGGCGCTTTTCAGCAGGCCCTGGGCAAGGTCGGGTACAAAGTCAGCTTCTCGTCGTACATGGACGAGACGACAGCGGCCTGCGACCTGGTGCTGCCTGACCACCATCCGCTGGAGCAGTGGGGCGACAGCCGTCCGCGCGCCGGCGTGACGGCGCTGCAGCAGCCCGTCGTGCAACCGGTGTTCGACACCCGCCAGACCGGCGACGTGATTCTGAAGCTCTCCGGCAAGACCGGGACCTTCCAGGATTATCTGAAGGGCAAATGGCGCGCGAAACACCCGACGGGCTTCGATCAATACTGGTTCGATTCGTTGGCAAAGGGCGGGGTCTACGGCGAGGCGCCGGCGCGTGCGGTGCGGCTTGCGGACGTTTCGCGCATCGACGTTGCCGCCACTGCCGCCCCTGCCGACCAGGATCAGCAAGTAGTGGTCTTCCCGCATCCTGTCTTGCACGACGGCCGTGGCGCCAACAAGCCATGGCTGCAGGAGCTGCCGGATCCGGTGTCGAAGATCGCCTGGCACAGCTGGGTCGAGGTGCATCCCGACACGGCGGCGCGCTGGGGCCTCGCGACGGGCGACTTCCTGCTCCTCAAGTCGCCGTTCGGTGCGCAGAAATTCCCCGCCTGGATCACGCGCTCGGTGCGCCCCGACGTGCTCGCCGTGCCGACGGGGCAGGGCCACACCGCCTACGGCCGCTACGCCAAGGATCGCTCCGCGAACGCGTTCGAGCTGCTGGGCGTGCAGCCGAACGGCTACGGCGGCCGCAGCTTCGCGGTGCGCGCCAGCGCGACGAAGACCGGCGAGCATCGCAAGAACGTCACGACCGAAGGCAGCCCCCGCGAGCGCGGACGCGGCACGGTCGAAGTGCTCGGTCTCGCGCGCGCCAAGTCGCTGCATCCCGGCGATGCGCCGTTCCATCACGAGGAGACGCCGGAGTACGCCGCCGGCGCCGTCGAGTGGTGGGCCGAGCGCCAGCACGACAAGGCGGAGATCGGCAACTACAAAGGCGAGCAGCCGCGCTGGGGGCTCGCGATCGATCTCGCGAAGTGTACCGGCTGCGCCGCCTGTGTGACGGCGTGCTACGCCGAGAACAACATCGCCACGGTGGGTGAGGAGTTGATGCAGCGCGGCCGCGAGATGTCGTGGCTGCGGCTGGAGCGCTACTGGCTCACCGACAACGAGGGCGAGCCCCAGGGCGCCGTGAATTCGCCGATGCTGTGCCAGCAGTGCGGCAACGCGCCGTGCGAGCCCGTCTGCCCCGTGTACGCGGCGTACCACACGCCCGACGGTCTCAACGGGCAGGTCTACAATCGTTGCGTCGGCACGCGTTACTGCTCCAACAACTGCCCGTACAAGGTCCGCTACTTCAACTGGTACAACTACGCGGAACGCGGCGGCGCGTACGAGGCATTCCCCGAGCCGCTGTCGATGCTGCTGAATCCGGACGTCACGGTGCGCGAGAAGGGCGTGATGGAGAAATGCACCTTCTGCGTGCAGCGCATTCGCGGCGCCCAGAATCAGGCGCGGCTCGAAGACCGCACCGTTCGTGACGGCGACATCGTAACGGCGTGCCAACAGAGCTGCCCCTCCGAAGCGATCGTGTTCGGCGATCTCAATGACCGGCGCTCGCGGGTCTATGAGCTCGCCGGCAATCCGCGCGGCTATCACGTCCTCGCGGGGTTGAACACGAAGCCGGCGATCACCTATCTCGCCCGCGTCGTCGCACAGGACACTCCGAGCCATGGCTGAGCACGGTCCGCCGTCACGTTTGACGTACGACTACGTCACGCGGACCATCGCACGCACGCTCGGCAACCCGACGCGCGGCTATTTCCTGCTGCTCGGCGCGGCCGTCGCGCTGCTCGGCGTCGGCATCGTCACGTTGCTGTTCCTGCTGCGCTATGGGCTGGGGCTTGCGGGCTACTCGCACCCGGTGTACTGGGCGGTGTTCATCACCTGCTTCGTGTTCTGGGTGGGTATCGCGCACTCGGGGACGCTGATCTCGGCGATCCTCTTCCTGTTCCGCTCGGGGTGGCGCACGGCCGTGTACCGCACCGCCGAGGCGATGACGGTGTTCGCCGTGATGACGGCGGGCTTGTTCCCGCTGATTCATATCGGGCGGCAGTGGTACTTCTACTGGCTGATTCCGTATCCCAACGAGCGCGGCCTGTGGCCCAACTTCAAGTCGCCGCTCATCTGGGACGAGTTCGCCATCGGGACGTACTTCACCGTCTCGACCGTCTTCCTGATCATGGGACTGATCCCCGACATCGCCGCGGTCCGCGACCTGGCGACCGGGTGGCGCAAGAAGCTGTACGCCCTCACCTCGCTCGGCTGGACGGGCGCCAACGAGCAATGGCGGCATTACACGCGCGGCTATCTCTACCTCGCCGCCCTCGCGACGCCGCTCGTGCTCTCGGTGCACAGCGTCGTGTCCTGGGACTTCGCGATGGCGATCGTGCCGGGGTGGCATGCGACGCTGTTCGCGCCCTACTTCGTGGCCGGGGCCATCTACTCGGGTTGCGGCATGGTGATCACGTTGCTCACGCCCATCCGCAAGCTTTTTCAGTTGGAAGAAGTCATCACCGTCCATCACTTCGAGAATCTCGCCAAGCTGTGCCTGCTGACCGGCTCGATCGTCAGCTTCTCGTACCTGACCGAGAATTTCGTCGCCTGGTTCAGCGGCAACTCCGCCGAGCGCGCCGCATTCTGGTATCGCGCGTTCGGCCCGTACTGGTGGGCGAGCTGGACGATGAACATCTGCAACGGATTGCTGCCGTGGCTCCTCTGGTCCAAGAAAATCCGCACCAACATCACGGCCTTGTTCGTGATTTCGATCTTCGTCAACATCGGCATGTGGTTCGAGCGCTACGTCATCATCGTGGTGTCGCTCGCGGGCGAACCGTACACCACGTGGACGAACGCGGTCTATAACCCGACCTGGGGCATCATGGCGGGGAGCTTCGGCTGGTTCTTCATGTGGTTCCTGTTGTTCGTGAAGAACTTCCCCACCGTGTCGATCAGCGAAGTGAAGGAAGTGCTTGCCCCGCCGCGCCGGAAAGCGGAGAAGGCGCACGTATGATCGCGCTTCCCAAGCCGCTGCACGACATCTTCCAGCCGCCGCCGACGCCCGGCGCGCTGGGCGTCTTCGCGCACCTCGACACGACGCTCGACGCAATCAAGAAGCTGCGGGCAGCCGGTCACACCGACTTCACCGTCTATTCTCCGGTCCCGCGGCACGAGATCGAGGACGCTCTGGGCCAGCCGGTGAGTCCGGTCCGGATGTTCACGCTGATCGGCGGAATCGCGGGCTGCGCCATCGGCGCCTGGCTCACCCTGTGGATGTCGTATGACTGGCCCCTCGTCCTCGGCGGCAAGCCGATCGGGTCGGTGCCGCCCTACGTCGTCATCATGTTCGAGATGACGATCCTGTTCGGCGCGCTGTCCACCATTCTGGGCATTCTCTTCAACGCCGTCTTTGCCGCGCGGCGCCTCGGCACCATCCAGTACGATCCGCGCTTCACGAACGACCGCTTCGGCATCTTCGTGCCGGCGGGATCCGACAAGGCAGCACGCGTCGAGTCGCTGTTACGCGAGTCAGGCGCGGAAGAGGTGCGGCGTGGTTAGGCGCATGCTCGCGGTCGCGGTGCTGTTGCTGTGCGCCTGCGATCCCGACACCGTCGTACACAAAGTCGGGTGGTTCGCCACGATGCGGCACCAGCGCAACATCAAGCCGTACGCCCGGCCGATTCCACCGGTCGAGGGCACGGTGCCGGTGACGGGCGGTGAGCTGCCATTGACCCCTGAGAGCGCTGATCGGCTCGTGAACCCCCGGACGCGCACCGCCGAGTCGTTGAATCGTGGGCAGTGGGTCTATCAGACCTACTGCCTCGTGTGTCATGGCGAGCGTGGCCGGGGCGACGGGCCGGTGTCGGTCGCGGGCGGTGGCCCGTTCGTGGGCGTTCCCTCACTCGTCGATCCGACGCGCCCCAAGATGACTGATGGTGCGATCTACGGGATGGTCGTCGAGGCGCAGCGCATGGGCCGCGGCTTGATGCCCCGCTACGGCGACAAGATTCACGGGAACGACCGCTGGGACGTCGTGAATTACGTTCGCAGCCTGCAGCTGAACGCTCGGGCGAACCAGTGAGGGCCGCGACCGTCAGCCGCGCCGACCTCGTCCAGAAAGCCCGTCAGGCGCCGGTCGCGCGTTTTGCGCTCGTCGGCGCCATCGCCGCGATCCTCGGCGGAATCGTGCTCGTGCTCGGCGTGCTGAGCGGGCATCCGGAACGGACCTGGTGGGCCTACCATGCGAATTTCATGTTCTGGGCCGGTCTCGCGCAGGCCATGGTCGTGTTCGCCGCGGTCCTGAAGCTCGCGAAGGGTCATTGGGGCGGCGTCGTCATCCGCTTCGCCGAGGCCGGGGTCGCCTTCACGACGGTCGCGGTCGTGCTCTTCATCGGCTTGATCATCGGCCGGCAATACATCTTCACGTGGATTCACGAGCCGCGGCCCGAGGTTGGCGGCTGGCTCACCAGCAGGTGGTTCTTCGCGCGCAACGGCGTGATCCTCGTCGCGTTGTCGTGGCTGTCCTGGCGCTTCGTGCGGCGCGACGTCGGTCCCGATGCCCGCGAATTGGCGTCCGGCACGGCGGCGGAACGGCTTGAGGATGCGGCGCGGATTAGCCGGGACGCGGCGATCCTCGTGCTCGCTTACGCCTTCGGATACAGTCTGCTGGCGTTCGACCTGATGATGTCGCTCGCGCAGAAATGGGTGAGCAACCTGTTCGGGGCGTTCTACTTCATGGGCGCCTTCCTGGCCGCCCTGATGATGCTGGCGGTGCTCGCGATCGTGTTGCGCCGCGCCATGGGCCTCGCGGGCATCTACACGACGCGCCAGCAGCACGACCTGGGCAAGCTGGGCTTTGGATTCACCGTGTTTTGGGCATACCTGATGTGGTCGCAGTTTCTCGTGATTTGGTACGGCAACCTACCTGAAGAGACGTACTTCATTTTCTACCGCCTCTCCGGTGCCTGGCGGCCGATCGGCATCGCCGTCTTTCTGCTCGTCTTCCTGATCCCATTCATCGGATTGCTGGGAGTCAAGCCGAAGCAGTTTGCTCCCACGATGGCCGGCTTCGCGATCGTCAGCCTCGTCGGCATCTGGCTGGAGCGCTATCTCGAGATCGTGCCGTCCATCAATCACGGCGCCGGCCCGGCGCTCGGCATGCCGGAAGTCGGCATGACGCTGTTCTTCGGCGGGCTCTTTCTTCTTTCCTGGGCCTGGTTCGCGGGCCGTTATCCGATCATCTCTCCCCGACTGGCGGCCGACGCGCTCGAGCGCGAGCAGCACTAACAGCGTCGCCACATACCACCAGCACATGACCCGTTTGCGGGAACCGGGTGTACGAGTAGCACGTCTGTTCTCTACTCGAACTCGGGAGGCGTTATGCGGTTGGGAGGTCTGGCCGTCGCGGTCGCGATCGGCGTTGCGGCCGTTGCAGCATGCAGCGATTCGACGGGAAGCAGTAGCGGCGGGCACGGCAACAACATCTCAGTCAGCAACAATGTTTTCAATCCAGCAACGGATACCGCCGCGGCGGCGGACACAGTCGTTTTCACCTGGGTCAACGCCTCCAACCCACACAACGTGACGTGGCTCACCGGGCCCGGCACGTTGCCGGCAAATTCTTCGACGATGACAACGGGAATGTATAAGGCCAAGCTGGCGGCTGGCACTTATACCTACCATTGCACGATTCATTCGGGGATGAACGGCACGATCGTCGCGCAATAGGGCTTTCGGTGATCGGTTCTCGGTTCTCGGTTTTCGGTGCTCCCGGGGCAGAACGCGCTCCGGGAGCTTAGTATTTCGGGTATGAACGTGTGGCATGCTGCCGCTGCGTTGATTCGGGAAGGCGCTACGGGAGCGCTCGCAACCGTCGCACGGGTCCGCGGTTCCACGCCGGTGCCGGCGGGCACCAAGATGCTCGTCGGCGCCGCGGGCCGTCTGATCGGCTCGGTTGGCGGTGGATGCGTCGAGGCCGACGTCATCGGCGCCGCGCTCGAGGCACAGGCGCGGCGCGTACCTGCATTGTTCACGCATCATCTCAATGCCGACCTGGCGGGCGATCTGGGACTGTCGTGCGGCGGGACGGTCGACATCTTCGTCGAGCCGCTGCTCCCGGACGACAGCTATGTGCGCGTGCTGGACGCCGCAGCCGACGCGGCATCGGGGTTGGTGCGCACCGCGATCGATTGGACGTCCACTCCGATCAAGACGTTCGAGGCTCTGGCCGATGCCCGGATCTCGGGCGCCGCCGCCACGCTCACGCGCGACGGTCGCTTCATGGAGGAACGGTTGACCCAGGCGCCGCGCGTACTCGTCTTCGGAGCAGGGCATGTCGGCGCCGCGATCGCCCGCGCTGCGGCCGCCGCCGGTTTTCGCGTCGTCCTGATCGACGATCGTGCCGAGTATGCCGACGCGTCACGCTTTGGCGACGGGGTCGCCGTGCTGACGGGGGACGTAGAAGCTGCGCTGCTGCGGTATCCGCTCACGGCGGCGGACGCGGTTGTGATCGCCACGCGTGGCCATCGCAATGACGCGCTGATCCTCGAGCGCGTCGCCGCGTCTCCCGCAAGCTACGTGGGACTGCTGGGGAGCAGACGCAAGAAAGCCGTAGTCACCAAAGCGCTGGCTGCCGCGGGCGTGCCGGCCGCGAGCCTGAAGCGCGTGCGCGTGCCCGTCGGTCTTGCGATCGGTGCCGTGACGCCGGAAGAGATCGCGGTCAGCGTCGTCGCCGAGCTGATCGCCTGGCGACGCGGCTAGAGTTTAGGGCAGAGGCTCGACCTGCTCGAGCAGCCGATTCAGCGAGTCGAGCGAGAGCGGGCCGGCGATCTCCACGCGCAACCGCCCCACAAAACGAGCCAGACGATCCAGGCGGGCCGGCGCCCGTTCACGCGCGGCACGATCGCGTTCGTCGAACAACATGCGTGGTGTGAATGCGGCCGACGAATCGGTGGAGGCGAGCGCGGTAGCCGGCCGCTGGAAGATCTGAATCACCGTCGCCGAGTCGAGCGTCTGCTCGACGACGACCGTGCCGTCGCCCGTGGGGTTGCGCTGGATTCTCCGCGTCGACAAGCCGGGCAGCCCGACCGGATCGGCGCCAAGCAGTGACGCGGCGGTCCCGCGGCTGATGACGGGCCATTGCGTCGTGACCGGCATCCGCCGCACCGCCCCGATTGCAGGGGCGCCCGACACGATGACGCTCGGCGCGGGTTCCGCCGCAGCCGGCGTGGCATTGCGCAGTTGCGGGGAGTTCATCGCAACCACACCAACATCCCGCATTCGTGACTGCGGCCCAATGTACGAATCTGTACGCGCCAGGCCATCCGACCGCACCAGTTCGTCAGCGCGGGGGCCCTGACGTTGGCGAACCGGCGAAGCCTTCGCTCGTTCCCGCAGAGCCACTGGACCGGCCGGCGGCGCCAAGGCGGCGTTGGGCGTGAGCTGCTCCGGGCTGCGGAACAAGTATCCGATCCCCAGTGCGACCGCGATCGATGCCGCCCAGGCGAACGGCATGCGCACGTGCCACGACGAGCGCTGGGGCGCACGGCGCAGTTGCTCGAACGGGGGTGCGGGACGCTCCACCGGTCGCGTCGATCCCAGCAATGCGCTGGCCCGCTCGAGCAACGCCCGCTGCTCGGCGAGCGTCTGGCGGCAAATCGCGCATTGGCCGAGATGGGCCTCGAGTGCCGTCCGCTCGTCGGAAGGCAGCTCGCCGTCGAGGTATGCGTGCAGCGTCCCCTCATCCACGTGCGACATGTTGCCCTCCTTCCAGTCCTGCATCATAGGCTTCTACCAGTCTCCGGCGCGCTCGCGCCAGCGTGGTTCCAATGGCGCCACGCGCCAATCCCGTCTGTGCGGCGATTTCGTCGTACGACATCCCCGCATCCCACAACAGCAGCGCCTCGCGGTCGCGCGGAGTCAGCTGATCGAGGGCGGCTCGTACGAGCGTGCGCTGTGTGTCGGCGTCAATCTCGTCTTCCGGCGCACTGCGCACGGCGTCCGGCTCACTCTTGAGCAGCGTGAGGTGACGTTTCTCCCTGGCCGCCCGGCGCGCTTCGTCACGCGCCATGTTCGCTGCAACCACGAATAACCATCCTCGCGGGTTCTCCGGTCGATGGACCAGCGCCCGCGCGAATGCCTCCTGCGCGAGATCCTCCGCGCGCTCGGCGTCCCAGACCTTGCGGTACAGGAAGCGCACGAGCGCGGGATAGGTGCTGCGGTACACGTCTGCGATGTCGTCGGGCACTCGTGGCCTCAGCCCCGGAATTCGCGCACCAGTCGCTCCAGTTCACCCGGCAACCAGCTGGTCTTACCCCCTTCTCCAATCTTGATGCTCGCGCGCCGCCCGGCCACCAGCACCGCCGGCTCGAGCGTGGCCGCGTCCCGCAGGTCCGGCAGGACCTTGAGCAGGGCGAAATAGGCGTCGCTATAGGGCGCGATCGTGACGACACGCAGCGAGTCGCCATGGCCGAGATCGGTCCATGTCCCGTCCCGCATGATGAACAGGCGGCCTCCCACCCGCTGCGTCGGATTGATGCCGGAATGCGCGCGCCGCAGCTCATCGAAGCCGGTCGTGTCCATCGCGCCCGTGACGACGATCGCGTCGAGGTGAACGCTTTCGCTCATCGATCGCTCCCGCGCGGCGCGTCCGACCGAAGCCGCGCCCGCTTGATCGGCAGGGGCGGGCGCCGGAGCCTGCATCACGCCATTCTCCGCCCGCTGCCGCAGCGCGACGGTGGGCTCCTCCACGAGGTAGGACGTATACTCCGTGAGAATCCCGTAGCGCAGCGCGAGCTGCTTCAGGGCATCCATCAGCTCGCGCGTTTGGCCGCGGAGCCGGATCTCCTTGGACAGCGCGCCGGCTTTGCGCGCGGCCCACAACTGCTCGATATAGCGCGCGCTCTCGTTTTCGCGATCGGCGAATGTGGTGCTGAACTCCTCATCGCGGCCATGCCGCCGGCCACGGACCGTCACGGACTGCTCCGTGCTCCGTGCTCCCCGGTATCTCCCGAGCACGACCATCTCGTCGCCCGCGAACAAGTCCGGCATGCTGCCCGGCTGCAAGTCGTAGAGCTCGACGCCGGCGCCCGCCGAAATCGTGACGTCGGTCAGCACCGGGCTCGCGATCTTCGCGGCGAGCGAGCCAACGGCCCCCTCGATGTTCTCCCCCGGCCGGATGTATTCCGTCGTTCCCCGCGCGCGCTCGGTGAGCCGGTCCAATACGTACGTATTGACGTCGTCGCCGATGCCGAACGAGAACACGCGGAACCGGCCGCGTCCCCGCTCGGCCTGCTCCGCGATCCGCTCGGGATCCGTTTCGCCCGTGCTCGCCTGGCCGTCGGTCAGGAACACGACGACACCCAACGACTGCTCGGCCGGTGACACGGCGAAAGCCTCGGTGAGCGCCCCGCCGATGTTGGTGCCGCCCTCCGCCTCGAGGCTGCGAATCCACGTCGTGGCGTCGCGCCGGCCCTCCGTCGTTGCGTCAGTCCAGCCCTCCGCATAGCGACGCACTCCGCCGGAGAAAGCCACCAGCCGGAAGCGATCGCTCGCGCGCAACGAGCCGAGCAGCTGGATCAACGCGGCCTTTGCCTGCTCGATCTTGGCGCCGGACATGGAGCCCGAGATGTCGATTACGGCCACCAGATCTCGCCGCAGAGCCGCGGCATCGGCCGCCGCGCCCGGGGCCAGCAACAGCATGAAGTACCCGTCCTCGCCCACCGGATGATGCGGTACGAGCGAGAGACCGACCAAACCACGGGCGAGCGGCAGCAGCAGCTCGAAGTCGCCACCGGCCGCGGCATCGCCGAGCGTCACTTCCAGGCGGTCATCGCGCCTTGTGACTTGGACCTGATGCGTGGGTGAATACGGCTCCCCGAAGCGAGAAGCGCTATCGACTTCCAGTCGGAAGCTGCGCGGGGCGCTCTGGCGATTGCGGTCGCCGAGGTAGCGGAACCGCCATGCGTCGCCGGCGCGGTCGAGCAGCTGCGTGTATTTGAGGGTGATCTTGCGCGTCTCCCCCGGCGCGATCGGGAAAACGCGGGCGCGGATGAGGCCCTGCCCGGCGAGCTCGATCAGCGCCGGATCGCGTTTCTGGCGCACGATGGCTTCGTAAATGGCGCGCGCCTGGGCGGCGTCCATCGCCTCCCCGCGCAGCTCCTGGTCGCCTTGCCACAGCGAGTAGCTCGAGAACACGGCCTCGCCCGGCAATGGGAAGTGGTACATCCCTTCGTCCATCACAGGGCCGTTATTGCGGAACCATTCCTCGACGGTCACTCGGGCCACGCGCCCGGTGACGCTGACTTGCACGGCGCTGCGGAGACGCTCGATTCGCCCATTGGGATTCTGCGGAATGGGTCGAATGGGGTCGATCCAGCCCTGGGCGAGCAGGGGAGACGAAAAGATGCACAGGAGGGCGGCCGCTCCGAGCACGTGCGACATACGCATGGACTGCACCTGGTTAGGGACGCCATGAGAGACGGGCATCCCCCCTTAGGTTGCACACGCCGTGCTTAGGCTAGGCTATGGCACACTGATTGGGGCCGGATTCCAGCACTTCCGCGTCGGCATCCGAGATCTGCACGAGGCCAAGGTTGGCCTCTTTGATCGTACGGTAAGCATCCGGGAAGCTCGTCTGATGATCGGCGATCCATTGCAGGAAAACGCGCTCATCCTGAATCGCCGCCGCCGCATTGGTGGCAGTAATCACATCGAAGCGCGCCGCGATCGCGCGATCGGCGCGCCGCTCGCCTTCGGCGGCATAGTGCGCGGGCAGGATCAGCAGATCGCCGGGCCACGTCTCGCGCGCGCGCTCCAGACTGCGCCAGAGCAGCTTGGCCCACGCGTCGGAATGGCCCGCCAAATCGGGCCGGCCGACTGACTGGACGAACAGAAAGTCCCCCGTGAGTGCGAGGCCGTCGTCCGCGAGCAGTGCGACGCTGCCGAGCGTGTGGCCCGGCACGTGTGCGGCGCGCAGGGTCGCGCGGCCGAACGCGATCGTATCGCCGTCGGCCAGCGGTTGAAACGTCAGTTGGCCGGCGCGCTGGTCGTACGGTGAAACGGCGTCGTCGGGATGAAGGAAGTAGGGCACGTGCCAGCGCGCGGCGGCAGCGCGCGCACCGCTCACATAGTCTGCGTGAATGTGCGTATCGACGACGGCCGCCGGACTCGCCTCGAGCTCGGCGAGAAGTTCGTCGTAACGCTCGAGGTGCCGGCCCGGATCTACCACAACCGCGTCACCGTCGCTCACGAGCACGTAGCTGAGCGCGCCCTTGCCGACGCGATCGAGCTGGACCACGTGTGAGAGCGACGGCGTGGGAGACAGTTGGCGCGCGACGTACACGCTTTCCCAAGCGGCCATTCCCCCGGTAACCGAATACGCGTCGAACCCGCGCTCGCGGAGAAAGGCCGTCGCTTTTTTGCTCGAATTACCGTGCCCGCAGACCACGGCGACAGGACGGGCGGTGTCGAGGTGCAGGGGGGTGAGGTCGGGAAGGGCGAGGATCTTGGAATTCGTGTGCGCGTGGAAATCGAGCTCGGCGCCGATCGAGATATGGCCCTGTTCAACTTTCTCGGGCGCGCGCACATCGAGCACCTGCAGCGCCTCGCCGCGATCGAGCCGCTCGGCGAGCTCCTGCGGGGCAATCTGTGGCAGCGTCGGGTCCGGCATGGCTGGTAGTGTCGTCGCGGCATGACAAAAATGCAACGGCCCCCGTTTCGCGGGGGCCGTGCGTACATTCGCTCCTGCAGGCACTTATTTCAGCGGCAACAGGACGCCGAACATCAGGCCGAGGGTGTTCACCGGGGGCACGCCGACGCTCGATTTGGCACCGAACATCGTGTAGTTCGCTTCCATGCGGCCGCCAAGCGGGCCGGTCAATGCAAAGCGATAGCCCCACGCCAGGTTGAGACCCGTGCGTGACACCGCGTCCACACCGGTCGATTTGATGTAGTGCAGGTTGCCGCCCAGTGCGCCATACCAGCCTCCACGGACAGCGTAATTGACGCGCGCGGAAAAGTTGGCGCTGAAGGCCGTCGTTCCGGCCCCCTGAAAGCGGTGGATGTCGAGGCCCGGCTCGATCGCGATCTTCGCGCCGACCGGAATGATGGCAAACATGGTCGGAGGCAGGGCGATATCGGCTGCACCCAGCGCCAACCCCAGCCCGCCGCCGTAACCCGGCAAGGAGACGGCCGTGAGGTCGAAGCCCCCGATTTCGTGGACGTTGGCGTAGCCACCGGAAATTCCGAGTTGCGTCGTCCAAGCGCGTCCCGCTCGGGGACGAGCCGTGCTACGGACAGCGCGTCCGGAGCTCATGCCCGTAGAAACTCCGATCAAGACGGCGTATGTGTCCTGCGGTGGAGCGTTTTCGGCTTTGCCCCAAAACGTCGAGCGCACTTCGAGGCGACCGTTCAGCGGACCCGCGAGCCGGCGCCGGTACCCGATGGCGGCCTGGACACCAAGCTGTGTTTCATTTACGAGCAGGCCGTTGGAGTAGCTCAGGGCGCCACCCGCGGCGGCGTAAAAGGGGCCGCTGAAGGCGTAATTGCCGCGCAGTCCTAGACCGAAGAACGTGTTACTCCCACCTGAGCTGAGCTGCGATGCCGCTACGTCAGTCTCGACGGCGAGCTTCTTGGTCCAAGGGATCACTACGTACAGGCCGGCGCTCGCGGGCAATGCCGGGCCGAGGTTGAGCCCCGGTACGCTGAAGACATCGAAGTGTGAGCCACCGGAGCCGGCGACCACCAGACGCGTGTACCCGCCTTGGATCCCGAACTCCGTTTGCCAGGCCTTCTGCGCCTGCGCGCCGGTCGTGACCACCCCTGCCAGCAACGCGACCAATGCGAACGTTCTACGCACGGTAATCCTCCAGTGGGTGAATGCCGAAAAAAGGCGCCCCAATATTGGCGTTACCGCCGGAAAGGCAATGGCTTAGGGATTCCCCCTGCTTTTGGAGGACTCCCGTTTTGCGGTCCCGCTTCTATATTGACCGCTATTGTGAAACAGTTCACAAGCAGCTTGCCCGTCGAATCTCTGCAATTCCCTAGAGTCCCGTTTCGGAGGATTTCAGCAATGCGCTTCGCTTTGCTCACGACCGCCGTCGCTATCAGCGCGCTCGCCTGTGGACAGAAGGGCGGCGACCAGAACCAGACGCAGATGCAGAACGCGCCCCCGGCAGCGCCGGCGGGCAGCGCGGCAGCGATGGGGCCTGTCGTCGAGGTCAAGATGACCGGCAACGGCAGCACGCGCGCGGCCTTTGAGCCGAGCACCGTCACGGTCCCGGCGGGTGGGACTGTGCGTTTCATCAACGTGTCGGGCGGCCCGCATAACATCACCTTCTGGAGCGATTCGATTCCGGCCGGCGGCGCCGCTGCCCTCAACGCCGGCATGAAGAACACGGTGGACAATCTGTCGGGAGCGTTCCTGACGCAACCGAATGAGGCGTATGACGTCTCGTTTGCGAACGCGCCGAAGGGAACGTACAAGGGCTATTGCACGCCCCACCTGACGCTCGGCATGAAGATCGCGATCAAAGTCGAGTAATTCGCGGCCCGGCTGAGAATAAGAGGGTCCCGGTTCACGCCGGGACCCTTTTGAGTTAAGCTACGCGCACATGACCGACGCTCGCGCGGTACTCGTCCTCATCGACGGCGCCCGCGCCGATGTTCTGCGGGAGCTGCTCGGCCGTGGTGACCTCCCCAATCTCGCACGTTGGGTGATCGAGCCCGGCGGTCTCGGTGTCGGCACCACCGTTTTTCCCTCAACCACGGGCGTGGCGTACGTCCCGTTCCTCTTCGGACGGTTCCCGGGCAGCGTCGGCATTCCTGGAATCCGTTGGCTCGACCGCCGCGGGGCCGCCGGCGGATGGCGCCAGCAGTGGCGCGCCGCCCGCAGCTATTGCGGCGTCCAGGGCGGGTGGCTCAACCGCGACATCGCACCCGCTCCCTCACTGTTCGATCTCGTTCCCGACAGCATCGCGATCTGCACGCCCCTCACCCGGGGTCTCGCGGCGGGCGCGCACCGCGTCCCGATCCGGCGTGTCGTGCTGGGCGCTGTGGCGCATTATCTCGGCACCTATCGTGCGCTCGACCGGGCGGTCGCCCGCGCCTGGCTGGAGGTCGCGGACGAGCCGTGGCGTTTCCTCTTTGTCGTCTTCCCCGGCGTCGACGGCATCTCTCATCTGAAGGATCCGCTGCACCCGGCGGTCCTCGAGAGTTATCGGCTCGTGGATCGCGCGCTGGGTGACTTCGTGGCGCGGGTCAGACAAAGGGGAGACGAGCTGCCGGCTTTTTTTGTCGGGTCGGATCACGGCATGACCGTCATGCGAGATCATTCCGACGTGGCCGTGCAGCTCGAGCGCGACGGGATACGAACCCTGCGTCACCCCACGCACGTCTGGCGTCGCGGTGCTCGAGCGGCGACGATGGTGTCGGGGAACGCCAGCGTGCAGGTGTACTTCGATCCGCGTTCGGGCCGTGACCGGCCGCTGACGGAATCGGAGCTTCCGGGCGACATGCTCGACCGCTTCCTCGCGCTCCCAGCCGTGCGGCTCGCCGCCTGCCGCTCCGACACCGGCGGCGTCATCGTGCGAACCAGGACGGGGCGAGCGCGGTTAACTGAGGCATCCGGCTTACTCCGCTACGAACCCCAAAATGGCGACCCACTCGGTTTGGGCGGGTATGCGGAGTTCGATGACCGCGAACTGCTGGCCCGCACGAGGGAGACGGACGTGCCCGACGCACCGCGCCAATTGCTGCAGCTGTTCCACACGGCGCGCGCCGGCGATCTCGCCCTGGCGGCGAGTCCGGGCGCCGACTTCCGCGGGCCCTGGGAAATCCCCGAACATCGCGCCGGGCACGGCAGTCTCATTGCGGAACACATGGAGGTCCCGATCGCCGCGAGCGTGGCTCTTCCAGAGCTTCCCATGCGTACAGTAGATCTGATGCCGACGATCCTGGAGCGCCTCGACGTCGCCGTTCCGCCCGGCGTCACTCTCGATGGCGTTCCGTTTTCCAAACTCGCTGCCGTAACCGACTCACTGACTCGCTGAGGGGACTGCCGATGACTCCACGGTCGTTCGTGGTCGTAGCGGCGCTGCGCCTGATCCTCACTGGATATGTCGCCGGTGCGGCACCATCGCGCGCGCGCGCGCGTGAACCGGTGCATGACTGGAGCGCGTTGCAGCGGGCCACCATTACCGCGAATCCAAAGCGAGCCGAGTTCGTAATCGAGCTGCCTGCGGTCGATCTGCCCGCCGGTGCGATGGTCGATCAGCCCGCGTCTGTGGGCGAGTTCCCGGTGAGCGGAGCCGTCTATGCGTTACATGCCGAAGTGGTCGATGCGCATGGACGTCAGCTTCCCATCGAGTTGCTCCACCATGTGAATGTCATGGATCCGAGTGAGCGTGAGCTGTTTCTTCCCATCTCACGCCGCATCTTGGCGTCGGGCACCGAGACCGGCGAGATCCGCTTTCCGTGGCTCTTGGTCGGCGCGCCCATTCGTGCCGGCCAGCTGATTCTCTCGAACGCCATGCTCCACAACGCCACCACCGTCGGGTATCACGATGTCAAGGCCCGGCTGGTGGTGAGCTATGTGCCCCAGCGGCGGCCCTGGCCGCTGTTTACCGTCATACCCTGGCAGTTGGACGTGGCCTTTCCCGTGGGCGACAAGTCCTTCGACCTGCCGCCCGGGCGCACCGAGCGCGCATATGAAGGAAGCCCGGCAGTGGATGGCAAGCTCATCGTGATTGGTGGGCACATGCATCAGTACGGCCGGACGATCGAGTTTTGGGATGCGACCACGGGAGAATTGCTGTGGCACGGCGAGCCGGTGGCGGCGCAGACCGACCAACCGAACGCGGTGCCAGTGACGAAGCTCTACAGCCTGACGGCGATTGGGCTGCGTATTACTCCGTCACACCGCTACCGCGTCCGCGTGATCTACGAGAATCCGACCGGTCACACGATTGCGGGTGGAGGGATGGGCGTGGTGGGCGGACTATTCGCCCCCGATCGCAAAGCCATCTGGCCCAAGACGGACGCCGGCGACTCTCTCTACCAGAAGGACCTGCGGCACTTCATGGGTCCGGTGGGGAGCAGCGGCGCGATGCCCCCCATGCACATCGGGCACTAAACGCTGCTGCCGGGCTCCACGGTGTAGTCGGCGACCGCCCCCCCCAACCGCCGAGGCTCTGGAGCTTCGGCGGTTTGCATGATGCCGAGCGTCAACGCCGCGACCATCAACCCCGCGAGCGCGTCCACCGCATAGTGGAATTGCCCGTAGACCACGGCGAGGATCAGGCCTGCGGTGAAGGGCAGGAGCACGAGTCCCAGCGCGCGCCAGTAGCGCAGCGCCATGCCCGTTGCCACCACCGACGCGGCGACGTGTGAAGACGGGAAGGCAGCGCCCCACGAGTCACCGCGGTCGAGCAACCAGGCGGCGAACCGTGCCGGCCAGACCTCCGTCGCGATATTGTGGGCGCCATCGAACGCATAGCGCGGTCCCGCGACCGGAAAGAACAGGAAGACGATGTAGCACAGATAGAACGTCGCCATCACCGCGAAGATCGTGTGGCGGGACGCGTCGCGCCGCCCTACCATCCAGAGCCCGAATGGAGAGGCGTAGAGGATCGGATAATACGCGAGGTAGCAGGCGTGCAGAAACCAGGAGAGCACGACGTTGGGTGACTCCCGGATCCAGCGGTAGGAAATCTGGGAGCCGAAGACCCATGTTTCGAGCCGCTGAATGAGCAAATCGTTCTGGAAACCGGCGCTCAGTGTGAGCACGCCGATCTCGCCGTAGAGCGCGGGGAGCAGCAGCATCGGGTACCAGTCGCCGAGGAACCGGCCGATCGGACCGCTGTTGCGCGCGCGCGGGGCGACGAGCACGAGAGCGGCGATCAGCGCGTGGGCACTGAGCACCCACGGCCAACCGCGGATCCCCTCGCCCTGAAACGAGTAGAGCAGGGCGCCCGTGGCGACCAGCACGTAGGCCCCGGTGGCGAGATCGATGGCCGTATAGCCACGCCACGTCTCACACCCGCTCCAGTTGCGGCTGCGGCTGCCCCCGCCCCCCCCAGCTCCGCCGTTTACAGCCATCCGACCTCCCGATACCAATTCGCGGCGCGACGCAGCCCGGTTTCGAGCTCGATTTCCGCCTGCCAGCCGGTGTCTCGAGTCAGTGCATCACTGCGGCACGTCCATGCCGGCGCGAGGTATTCGTTGCCCTTGTCGGCCGACAACAAAGTCGCGCGCCCGGCCATATGCGCAAGAGTGCCGGCGGCCCAGAGCACGCCACGCGCCACGAACGGGGGCACCGGGACAATCCGCGGCTCGCGTCCTCCCAGGGCCCGCCCGGCCGCAAGCACGAGCGCACGGCTCGTCGTCGGGGTCGGATGGGCGGCGAAATAAACACGGCCTGCCGCGGCAGGTGAAGTGCCCGCCGCGATCAACGACCGTGCCAAATCTTCCGCGTGAATGACCGATAGCTCCTGGGATCCGTCACCGAACACCGGGACGACGCCGCGACGGGCGAGCTGAAACATCTTGAGCGTGACGCGGTCCCATTCGCCGTACACCACGGGCGGGCGTACGATCGTCCAGGGCAGGGAGGCGGGCATGGCGCGAACCAGTACTTCGGCTGCGAGCTTCGAACGGCCGTAGTCGGTGACGGGCTGGGGCGGGCGGTTCTCGTCGATCGCATGCCCCGGTGTGGTCGGGCCGGCCACCGCAAGCGATGATACGAAGAGGAACCGCCGCGCTCCGGCGTCGCGCGCGGCCTCGAGCACATTGGCCGTGCCGTCGCGGTTTGTCGCCATGAACTCGGCGGCATTGCGAGCCGCGATCTTTCCCGCGACATGATACACGACGTCCGCGCCCGCACAGCCGGCACGCAGCGCGGCGTCATCGTCGAGGTCGCCGTGCTGTAGACGGACGGCATCGTTCCAGCCCAGCCGCGACGCGAGCGCCGGCTTCCGCACCAGGGCGGTCACGGTGTCGCCGCGCGCACGCAGCGCCTTGACCAGGTGCGCACCGACAAAGCCGGTGCCACCGGTCACAAAGACGTTCACAGCGGCTTGTCGTAGATGCGGTAGGTCTTGGAAACGCGGAAGCCGAGCTCGGTGGCGGCCTTGTTCATCAGGGCGTTGTCTTCGAGGATCCAGCCGGCTTCGCCACGGGGCATGCCGTGCTTCACGGAGTTTTCCCACGTGCGGTGGTACAGCACCGCGTCGATGGCGCGGCCGCGAAACTCCGGAATCACACCGAGCAGCATGACGCGAGAGCGGTGAATCTTGCGCGAGTACCACAGCACTTTGAGAATGCCCGGAAACATCCGGCCCGAGCGGTTGTGCAAGAGCGCGAGATTGAAATCGGGGAGACTCACCGCGAACCCCACGACCTCGCTGCCACGCTCGGCGAACATGACGAGGTCCGGCACGACGATCGCCTTCAGCTGTTTGGCGAGATGATCGATCTCCGCGTCGGTGAGCGGCACGAAGCCCCAGTTCTTCTCCCACGCGCTGTTGTACAGCTTCTTGATGAGCTCGACCTCGTCGGCGAAGCGCTTCATGTTGAGCGTGCGTAGCGTGATGCCGTTGCGCTCGAGGGCCCGCCGGCCGATCCGCAGAACCCGTTCCGGCGCGGACTCGGCGCCTCCGCCCTCGTAGGCAAGCAGGTCCTTCGCCTTCCTGAACCCGTAGCGCTCGTGCAGCTGCTCGTAGTAGGAAAAGTTGTACGGCATCATGAGCGAGGGCGGCGTACCGTTGTTCGCGATCAGCAAGCCGCACTCGTCGTTGATCGACGGGCTCATCGGGCCGCGCATCGTGTCGAAGCCCCTGGCGCGGAGCCAGGCGGCCGCGGTGTCCCACAACGCGTTGGCAACGGCTTGATCGTTGATCGACTCAAAGAAGCCGTAGAACCCGACCTTGTCCTGGTGCTCCTTGTTATGTATGTCGTTCTTGATCGCCCCGATTCGCCCGACGATCTGGCCGTCCGGCCGTCTGGCCGTCCAGTACTGCGCCTCGGCGTGCTGAAAGAAGGGATTCTTCGCGGCCGATAACAGCGTGTGGATGTCGCGGCGGAGCTGCGGCACCCACAACGGATCGTGGCGGTAGTGGTCGTACGGAAAGGCGATGAAGCGATTGAGATCCCGCCCGCCCCCCGCGGGGACGGGCGTGATCTCCACTGCGGTCAGATGACCCCCAGCTCTTTTCCGAGGCGGCCGAAGACCTCGAGGGCGAGGTCGATCTGATCGGCCGTGTGGGTCGCCATTAGGCTGGTGCGCAGGCGGCACTGCGACGGCGGCACTGCGGGCGGGACCACGGGGTTCGTGAACACGCCGTTGTCGAACAGCTTCCGCCAGAACACGAATGTCTTATCGAGCGGTCCGATCAACACCGGAATGATCGGCGTCTCGGTCGGGCCGATGTCGAAGCCGAGCGACCGCATGCCTTCCTGCAGCCGGCGCGTGTTGCGCCACAGCTGCTCGCGCCGTTCCGGCTCACGCTGCATCACGTGCAAGGCGGCCAGCACACCGGCGGTGTTGGCGGGCGGCAGGGCCGCCGTGAAGATCAGGGGCCGCGAGTGGTGGCGCAGGTAGTGGATCACGTTCTCCGACCCGGCCGCGAACCCGCCGATCGACGCCAGCGACTTCGAGAAGGTGCCGACGATCAGGTCGATTTCCTCGACCAGGTCGTAGTGCGCGGCGGTGCCATCGCCGTTCGGGCCGAGCACGCCGACGGAGTGCGCATCGTCGACCGCGAGGGCCGCGCCGTATTTCTGGCAGACGCGCAACAGGCCGGGCAGGTCCGCGATGTCGCCTTCCATCGAATAGACGCCATCCACGATGACCATCGTCCCGGTGCCTTCGGGCAGCTTCTGCAGCTTGCGCTCGAGGCCGGCGAGGTCGCCGTGGTTGAACCGCATCGTCTCGCCGTGCGACATCTTCGCGCCGTCGACGATCGATGCGTGATCCAGTTTGTCGAGGAAGACGACGTCGGACCGGCCGACGAGGCCGGAAATCACGCCGAGGTTGGCTTGATAACCCGTTGAGAAGACGAGGCAAGATTCCTTGCCGAAGAACTCCGCCAGCTCGGTCTCGAGCTGCTCGTGCAGATCGAGCGTGCCGTTCAGGAAGCGGCTGCCGGTGCAGCCTGAGCCGTAGCGTTCCAGCGCGGCGCGGGCGGCGGCCAGGACTTCGGGGTGGTGCGTGAGGCCGAGGTAGTTGTTCGACCCCATCATGACCCGCTCTTGGCCTTCGATGACGACGACGGTGTCTTCCGAGCGGGAGATCGGCTTGAAATAGGGGTACAGCCCCGCAGCCTGGATTTCGCGCGCCCGGGTGAAGTTCTTACATTTGTCGAACAGCGCGATGTGCTGCAGGGTCTCTGTGCGCAATGAGGCCTCGGGTTTTATGATAAGCGGTGGTACAGCTTAGCCTTGCGGCCGCGAATTGGCAAGGCTCGTGTGAGACTCGCCACAGTCTTTCGGGCCGTGGATGTGCTACTCTAGATTGCGACGGGCGGATGAATTAGGCCGTTCCTTCCGGGGGTCTATGGCGCGACGAGCTTGGATCAGAACATTGGGCATGGTGAGCCTGCTGTGCCCAGTTGTTTTTGCCGTTCTACCTGCGCAAAGCGGATTTCATCCCCGCTGGGAAATCCCCGGCTTCGACTTTCGTACCGACGGCGGCTGGCGCGTCAAGGCGCGTCAAGTCAGTCTGCTGCGGCACCAAATGTTGGGGCAGGGCAAAGTTGGCTTGTTGAACTCTTTGACGATCGAGCAATCCCCGACCACCGCCGTCTCCGGCACACTCCTCGTCCCCGCGGTGTTTTTCGCGTACGCGAACACCGATTCGGCGTTGTTCATGACCGATACGGCACAATACACGTCCGCATTGTTCTCGAGCAGTCCTCCCGGCGGCAATCCGTACACCCTGCGCACCTTCTATGAGCAAATGTCGAACAACGCTTTGAGCCTGACGGGGAGAATCCTGGGGTGGGTCAAGCTCGACAGCGCCGAGGTCACCTACACCGGCGTCGCGGGAACGTGCAGCGGGAATCCGTTCGGCACGTCCAATTGCAACGGAATTTTCAGCAGCAACGCTATTCTGCGCATGCAGACCGGCTTCCGGCAGGCGCTTGCGGCCGTCGACAATCAGGTGGACTTCGGCCAATTCGACAACGATGGCCCGGACGGGATTCCCAATTCCGGCGACGACGACGGGTACGTGGACATGATCATGTTCGCGCATCCCACCAAGGACGGCGCCTGCGGCGGATTCCCGGGTGGTGCCGATCCGGCGACGAACAATCACATCTGGTCCCATCGCTACACGTTGCTCAGCAGCTACGTGACAAACGATCCCGCCCACGCCGGCAACTCATCCGGATTCAGCATGATTCACGTCGCGGACTATTTCGCGACATCGGCGCGCGGCGGGGCAAACGCCTGTGACACGACGCAGGTCATGCCGATCGGGACGGCCGCGCACGAATTCGGGCACGCGTTGTCGCTCCCCGATCTGTACGACACGCAAGGGAACACGGAAGGCAGCGGGCAATGGGGTCTGATGGGCTCGGGGAATTTCACGAGTCCGCGCAGTCCGTCGCGGATGGAGGCGTGGTCGTTGAACGAGTTGGGATGGGTGACGCTCCAGCAGTTGACCAGCAGCGGCACGTACGCCCTCGATCCCGCGGCCACCTCGCGCACCGCCGCGTACATACGGCCGCCGGGACCCAACCCGCGTGGCGAATCCTTCCTCGTGGAAAACCGGCAGGGTGGGCCCGCCGGGCTGGCCGATTCGGCGGTGATCCGGCGCCACTGTCAGACCAGCTTCCAGCCGGTCACCTGCCCCGGTGGATTGCTGATCTGGCACGTGGATTCCAGTAAGATTGCGGCCAGCGGCTTCCGTGGGAGCAACACCGTGAACTCCGGCTCGATCCACGGCCTCGTACTCGAAGAGGCGGACGGCTTGCGGCAGCTCTGGTGCGCGGGCGGCGGGTGCAACCGGGGGGACGCCGGCGATCCGTACCCCGGCGTCGGCGGTAACACGGCGTTCGTGTACCGCACCAATCCTGTCGCGACGATGACTGACGGCAGCTTCGCCGGGTTCGGCATCGACCAGATCACCCAGGTGGTGCCGGACGGTCAGATGTCCTTCCGCCTGAAGTTCGGCTCGCTCACGGTGGTCCGCGCGAGCGATACCACGGCCACGATTCGGTTCGATGCCGCCAACTACTTCGCGTTCCGTGATCTGCTCGATGATGGTTCGAGCCATAACGTAGGCTTTGTCGATAGCCAGGTTGTGGGTCGAACGCGGTTCAACTTCCAGTCATGGTCGGACGGCCTCGCCATCAATCACCCGATCACGGGGAGTCTCGCGGGAGGGACGTTGACCGCGAGCCTGCTGCGCGATTTTAAGCTGAAGGCGACGTCAGGGTCGGGCGGCACCATCCAGGCCGACACCGCGATCGATCTCACGAACGGCACGTTCATTCGCGAAGGCAGGACGGTAACACTCACGGCCACGCCCGACTCCGGAACTTTCGGCGGCTGGTCTGGTGATACGGTGACGACAAACACGGTCGTCGCACTGCCGATGGGGCGGCCGTACACGCTCACCGCGACGTTCGGAACGCTGGCGATTTCCAGCGTCAGCGCACGTCCCAATGGCGTGATGGGAGCCGCGTACGCCGATACGCTGCGCAGCAGCGGCGGCACCGGAACGAACAGCTGGGTCGTCACGAGCGGCGCCTTGCCGCTCGGTCTGACAGTGGACGGACCGACCGGGATCGTCTCGGGATTCCCGCGCCAAACCGGCAACTTCACCTACACGGTGACGGTCACGTCGGGCGCACAGAACCAGGCGAAGACCTTTACGATGTCGGTGACCGCACCGTCACTCGCGACCGCCGACGTCACCTCGCAGCTCCTCGGGCCGACCGCGCCGCTCACCGTCGATCAGATTCGCTATCTCGATTTTCTGGGCAACGGCAACGGTGTCTTCGACATCGGTGACTTTCTCGCGTGGGTCAAGACGACGGGCGCACCGCTCAGTGCCGCGATGATTCAGGTCTTGCAGCGGAAAGGAGGCCCGCGATGAGGCGCGGCTTCGGTATCGTGCTGCTCGCGACGGTGCTGTTCGCGGGACTGAGCTGTGGAGATGCGACGGCTGCCGGACCCGGAGAGCTAAAAGTGCGGCTCACGTCGCCCAATTCGGGCCTCGACTCGGCGATCGTTTTCACGATCACCGGCCCGGCTGCACTGACGGGCGCGACCGCCGGCACCGGTCTGCGCCTGTTTCAACAGCCGCTGGGCGGGACCACGACGCGCTTCGCCTTGACCGGCCTGCTGACCAATGGTGCGACCATCCTGACGATCGGCGTGCAGGATATCGGCTCGCTGAGCCAGTACAGCGGGGCGATCAACGGAGTGGCGCAGCCGAATTACCAGCTGCGGGTGTTGCCGGGCGGTTACGGGCTGGCGCTGACGCGTTAGTCCCGGCGGACGCCGGCTCGGGCATCTCCCAGGCGCGCATCAGCCCTTCTTCGAGCTGCCGGTGCAGGTCCTGATAGAGCGCGAGCAGCTGCCGGCATTCTTCGGTGAGCGTGGTTGCGCCGCCGCCCGGTCCGCCCGCGCGCGAGACGACTATCGGCCGGCCCAGGGCCCGCTCCATCTGCTGAATGGCGCTCCACGCCGTGCGGTAACTGATCCCCGCCTCGCCCGCCGCATCCTTGATCGATCGCACCCGATCCACCGCGTCGAGTAATCGCGCCTCCCGCTCGCCGAGGACCGATGTGCCGCGCCGTGTCAGCGTAACCTGCGCTCGAGGAATCAAATCAATGAATTGCATACAACCTCCTGCGTGATCAACAACTCGACCGCGATTGCTCCTTTGCGGTATACCCGAGCGGCGGAAGAGTTCCACTCGTCCTTGTCTGTGGCGTCCGCACAACAGCAGTGGTTGCGTTGCAATACGCGGGCCTCGCTCTATTTTCGTTCACGGGGGCGGTAGCTCAGTTGGGAGAGCACCTGGTTTGCAACCAGGGGGTCGTGGGTTCGAATCCCATCCGCTCCATGAGGCGGATCGGCGCGGGTAGGCTCGGCCCGCCCGTCAGAACAGGCCGATGTTAAAGGGGGCGCTCGCAGCGCTGGTCGCGCCCGGGGCGCTCACCACCAGCGTGTAGCCGTTCCCGACCTGGTCGATGCTCAAGTCCGAGAACGTGGCGACGCCGTTCACCACGGGGACGGTTTTTGTCCCCGAGAGCGTGCCACGCAGCAGGATGCCGCCGTTGTGCCCGATGGTGATCGATACGGAACCGGTGAAGCTCGTAAGCGGATTACCCTGGTCGTCCACGACGGTGGCTTGCACGGCCGGCTCGATCCTCATGAGCGGCGGCGTGGTCGAAGGCTGGACGGTGAACACGAGGTGGTTGGCGGCCGGGTTGAGCGTGAGCGCGGTGGCCAGCCACGTGCCGGGCGAGCTGGCCTGATCGAAGAACCAGGTCCACTGCGGCTCGGCTGCGCCCGCGGCGTCGCCCTGCACGACGTACTCCGCATCGCCTTTCATCTGCGGGTCATCCGCTTCGTTGACGTGGGTGAAGCCGGGCGGCGTGCCGAGGCCGACCAGCCGGTCCGACATCGTGACGCCGAATGCCAGCGCGCCCGCGTTGACGGGAATGGCGCCGGGATCAGCGATCGTGGGCGCCGAGCCGGAACCCGATGCCGAATGGTAGGTACCCAAGGCGTCCGCATCGACCAAGCTCACCCCGCTCCACGCCGAGAGCAGGACCCCGCCGTCGGGGATGGGCGTCGAGAACAGGGCGTGCACCGTCAGGAGCGAGTCGGTGGCGGTGCTGGCGTCGTGAAAGCCTCGCACGTTCGTGGCGACATAGGTCGCCATCGAAATGCCGGCGGACGTGACGTAATCGACCAACGTGTAGGTGTTCCCGACGGGCGTCTGCGCGGCGTCGCTCAGATGGTCGGTTACGGTGGTGATGGTGTTGGTCGAGCCGACCCAGAAGAACGTGGCCACGATTGCGTCGCCCACGTGGGGGTTCTGGGGATTGAACCCCATTCCCACGTGGCTGCCCCCGTTGCTCCAGGGCATTACGTCATGGAACGCGCCATTCTGTTGGTCGAGAGTAATGCCCGACGCCGCGGTGACCGCGAACGCCGGCGCGCCAATTCCGTGCGGCCGGGGACTGACGGCGTCCCGGCAGGCCGCCGCGAGCAGCGCGAGGGTGAGCAAGAACCGCTTGTCCATAACCCGCCCGTTGTTGAGTGAGTGCCACATCTTGGTGTGGCAGGGCACGCAAGGCTTGGGCCAGCGGCTCGGCTGCGGTCCCGATTTGCCTCCTTCCCCCAGCGCCGTATCTTCCGGTGCCGGGTTTTTTCGTCCTCCCAATCATCCAGCGTCCCCTTGGAGCGTTACTGTACACCGCATCCTACAATCGCCATCGGGGCTCGCCCAACTGGGTGAGCTACGATCTCGATGCGACGCACTTCGGCGCAGAGGACCGGTGCGAGTGTTTCACCTTCGATCCGGACTTGCCCGCCACCTTCACGCACTTTACCACGGCCGACTACACGGGCGCCGGCGACTCGGCGGGATTCGGGATCGATCGCGGCCATCTCGCGCGCTCGTTCGACCGCACGTCGGGCTCGCTCGATAACGCGACGACGTTCCTCTTTTCCAACATCGTGCCGCAGGCTTCCGACCTGAACCAGGGTCCTTGGGCCGCGATGGAGAACGACCTCGGCGACTCGGCGCGGTTCGGCAACAAGGAGGTGTACATCATCGCCGGCGTCGCCGGAGACATCGGCACGGTGAAGCACCAGGGCATCATCACGATCCCCGCCTACACGTGGAAGGTGGCGCTCTTTCTGCCGCGCGATCATGGTTTGGCGGACGTGCATTCCTATCGCGACCTCGAGGCCGTGGCCGTGATCATGCCAAACCGTCCCGGCATTCGGAACGTCGATTGGCACACGTATGCGACCACGATCGATCAGGTCGAGGCGTTGAGTGGGTATGACCTGCTGGCCCTCCTTCCCGACCCGATCGAGATCGCCGTAGAAAGCAACACCAAGCCACCGACCGCGGTCGCTGACGGGCCCTACAGCTCGCTGCCACATCTTGCCGTTCCGATGAGCGCGGCCGGCTCGAGCGATCCCGACGGCGACGCGCTCACCTACGCGTGGTCGTTTGGGGACGGCATTAGCGCAACCGGCCTGGCCGTGTCGCACGCGTACGCGGAGCCCGGCAGTTTCACCGTGCGCCTGATTGCGACGGACATCCGCGGGTTGGCCGACACGACGTTCACCACCGCGCTCATTCTGACGCCGATCCAGGCCATCGCGGGCGTCGAGGGTCTAGTCGATCAGCTGGTCGGCAGTCATGCGCTGGACCCGGCCGACGGCAAGTGGCTCTACAACAAGCTCGACCTTACGGCCAAATTGCTCGGGCAGGCGACGGGGAGGTCGGCCGTGAATCAGCTCGAAGAGGTGCTGCACCGGCTCGACAATAGCGGGCCGGGCACCACAGCTTTGGTACAGGCGGTCGAGCGGCTGATGCAGTCGTTGACTTCATAGGAGGAAACGCATGCGTCTCGCGACCGGCGTCTTTACAAGTCTGCTGATTCCTGTGGTCGGCATCGCGCAAACGCCGGCTACGCCGTTGCGCATTGCGGCGAGCAGTCTCGCGTCGGTCGAGGTCCACCTCAACGCGCGCCGCATCGGCAACTCCTGGTACGAGGAAGACGCGAGCCTCTCGGGTCCGTCGCGCATCGCCATCACGTACGGACAGCCGCACGCGCGCGGACGCAAGGTCGAGGGAGGACTGATCCCGCTCGATAGCGTGTGGCGATTTGGCGCGAACATGGCCACGACATTGCACACCGACCTCGACATCACGCTCGGGGACCTGAAGTTGCCGCGCGGGGACTATTCACTGTTCATCCTCTACACGCGGACCGGTTACGCGCTGATCGTGAATCGCGGTACGGGGCAGTGGGGTACCGATCACGATGGCACGAAGGACATCGGACGCATTGCGCTCACGACCCGGACAATGGCCGAACCGGAGCCTTCACTGTCGATCTACCTCGTGCCGGATGCGCCGCAGCCGGGTACCGGCTACGCGGAGCTCAAGGGCACGCTGCGCATCAAGTGGGGCGCGACCGAATTGACGACCGGCTGGCGAGTGGATCAGTGACCGACGAGCGCTATCCGATCGGCAAATTCACGCCTGTCCCGGCGCTGCCGCCGGCGCAGCGCGCCGCGTGTATCGAGCAGATCGCCGTGGCGCCCGCGAATTTCCGGCGCGCCGTCGCCGGCTTGAACGACACGCAGCTCGATACGCCGTATCGGACGGGTGGCTGGACCGTCCGTCAGGTGGCACACCATCTGCCCGACAGCCACATGAACGCCTACGTGCGGTTCAAGCTCGGCCTGACAGAGGATGCGCCCGCGATCAAGACGTACGAGGAAAAAGACTGGGCCAGGACGCCCGAGATGCGTTCGCCGATCGCGATGTCGCTCGATCTGCTGGCCGCGCTGCATCAGCGCTGGGTGGCGTTGCTGCGGGGAATGTCGCCGGCCGATTTTGCGCGGACGATCAAGCACCCGGAGTGGGGCACGCCGTCGCTGGACACGCTGCTCGCGCTCTATGCATGGCATGGGCGTCACCACACCGCGCACGTCACGACGCTGCGGCAGCGCATGGGTTGGGGAGGGGGAGACTGATGGTCGATTTCGCCGACGACGATCTCGACGAAGAATTCCCGCTCGGCGACGGGACCGCTGCCACGGAGGGGATCGTGCTGTGCCCTTACTGCGGCGAGCCGAACGAAATCGGCATCGACGCCGGTGGCGGCACGAATCAGGATTACGTCGAGGACTGCCAGGTATGCTGCCGGCCGTGGCGTGTGACTGTAGCCTTCGATGAGGAGGGGAACGCCGCGATCTCAGCCTCGCCGCTCGATGAATGAAGTAGTGATGCCCGTTTTTAGGTGATCCACGTCTCATTCCCAAGAACTACCCCCAAAGATTCTGCCCTTGGAAAGGGCTCGGCATTACAGTCACGCATTGCCTGGAGGGAATGCGTGCGGACCATATTGGTCATAGAAGACGACGCGGATACACGAGTTACCCTGCGGGATTTCCTGATTGGGGAAGGGTTTGTCGTCCATACGGCGCGGGACGGTCAGCATGCGCTGCATGTGCTCGAGAAGATGGATCTGCTGCCGGACCTGATCCTGCTCGATTACAAGATGCCGGTCATGGACGGCAAACAGTTCCTCCACATGATGCGGCGCACCCCGCGGCTCGGGTCGATTCCGGTCGTACTCCTGTCGGCGGCGACGCGGGAGTGGTCCGGCGCCCATCTCGAGGTCGAGGACGTGCTGTCGAAGCCCATCGACCTCGAGTTGCTGCTCACGACGGTAAACCGGATCAGCGCCGAGCAGTTATAACGCCGCCTCGTACCGGCGCGCGACCTCCTGCCAGTTCACCACGTTCCACCAGGCCGTCACATAGTCCGGCCGGCGGTTCTGGTATTTGAGGTAGTAGGCGTGCTCCCATACGTCCAACCCGAGGATCGGTGTCTTGTTGTCCATCAGCGGGCTGTCCTGGTTGGGACGGCCCGCCACTTCGAGCTTCCCCTTGGCCAGGGTGAGCCACGCCCACCCGCTGCCGAAGAGTGACGTCGCTGCGGTCCCAAGCTGTTCCTTGAGCTTCGTGAAATCGCCGAATGTCTTCCTGATGGCATCCGCCAGCGCGCCCGTTGGCTCTCCGCCGCCACCCTTGCCCGCCGGCGCCATGATCGTCCAGAACAACGAGTGATTGTGGTGCCCGCCGCCGTGGTTGCGGACCGCGGTGCGGATGTCCTCGGGGACGGCGTTAATCCCGCGCAGCAGCTCTTCGACGCTCCTACTTGAGAGCTCGGGATGCTTATTCAGCGCGTTGTTGAGGTTCGTGATGTACGCCTGATGATGCTTGCCATGGTGGATCTGCATCGTCTGCGCGTCGATGTGGGGCTCGAGGGCTGCAAAATCGTAGGGGAGCTGGGGGAGCACGTGTCGCGCTTCGAGGCTCGCCTTGGCCGTGCTTTGTTCTTTCAGTTGTGCCATCGTCCGCATCCTTCAAGAGTGTGGCTCTCAAACCCCGCATTGCGCGACACGGTTCCCCCCCTATTTTGCTCCGCGGAACGTGTCGTCCTCTCTCACGCCGGAGGCGCTCGTGGCGGAGTTCCTGCTGCGCTGGCTGCACTATCTCGGTGGCATTACGTGGATCGGTCTGCTGTATTACTTCAACTTCGTGCAGGGGCCGTTCATGGCGGAGGCGGATCCCGGCGCCAAGAGCACCGCGACGCAGAAACTGCTGCCGCGGGCGCTGCGCTGGTTCCGTGGGGGCGCGATGCTGACGTTTCTCACCGGCCTCGCCATCCTCGGAAAACGGATCGGCGAGTCGCCGCTCGGCGCCGCCGGGTGGTCCACGCCGTGGGCGATCACGATTCTCACCGGCGCGCTGTTCGGCACCCTGATGTTCTTCAACGTCGTGCTCGTCATCTGGCCCAAACAGCAGATCGTGATCGCATCGGCGAAAGCGGTCGCGTCCGGTGGGCAGGCCAATGCCCTGGCGCCGGCGGCCGCCCGGCGCGCGTTCCTGTCGTCGCGCACGAACGTGGTGTTTTCGATTCCGATGCTGTTCTACATGGGCGCCGCCTCGCACTTCACACTACCGGGCGGCGGCAATCATGCCGCGTACTGGGCCGGTGTCATCGTCGTCGCCGCGCTGCTCGAGATCAACTCGCTCGCCGCGACTACCGGAGCCACCACGAAGCCGATCGAGAAGATCCCCGGCGTGATCGTCACGGGATTCGTCGTGTGGGCCGTCGTGTACGGGCTCGCCCGGGCGTTTCTATCGGCCTGACGGCATAACGGATGGCGTCGGTCACACTCCGCCGGGTGAGCAAGGTCTTCGACGGCGGAATTCAGGCGTTGCAGCAGCTCGACCTCGATGTGCGGGACGGCGAGCTCCTCGTCCTGCTCGGGCCGTCGGGGTCGGGGAAGACGACGGTACTGCGCTGTATCGCCGGACTGGAAGAGCCGACCAGCGGCGATGTCGTGATCGGTGATCGCGTCGTGACGCACGCCGCTCCTGCCGAGCGGGACGTCGCGATGGTGTTTCAAAGCCCAGCCCTGTATCCGCATCTCACCGTCCGCGAAAACATCGCCTTCCCGCTGGAGATGCGCGGCGTCGCCGATGCGCAGGTGGCGCGCCGCGTCGTGGAGGCAGCGGGGCGTCTCGGTCTGGAGAACGCCCTCGATCGGTTGCCCGTGCAGCTCTCGGAGGGCGAGCGACAACGGGCGGCGCTGGGCCGCGCCATTGTCCGCGGCCCGCAGGCCTTTCTGCTCGACGAGCCGCTGTCCAAGCTCGACGCGAAGTTGCGCATCGAGCTCCGCGGCGAGTTGCTGGCGCTGCAGCGGGCGCTCGGCGCCACCATGATCTACGTCACGCACGACCAAGCCGAAGCCATGACGATGGGCCAACGCATCGCCGTGCTGCACGAAGGCCGGCTGCGGCAGGTCGGCACACCCGAGGAGGTCTATCAGCGGCCGGCGGATGTCCACGTTGCCCGCGCCGTCGGCACACCGGGAATGAACGTGCTGCAGGGACGGGGACGGGGACGGGGACGGGGACGAGGAACGGGGGAAGAGGGAAGGGTCATCGAAGCGGGTAGTCTGGCGATCCCGATTGAGCTTTCGACGTACGAGGGAGAACTGCAGCTCGGGATCCGCGCGGAGTACGTGGGATTGTGCGCGGTCGATAAGGGAGTCGGGAACGGGGACGTCCTCGTCGTCGAGCCCCTGGGCAGTGAAACGCTCGTGCACTTGAATGTCGGCGGGCAGCCGCTCGTCGCGCGCCTGGCTGGATTTGCCGACGTGCGGGTCGGTACGCGCGTCGGCGTAAAGGTGGATCGCCGCCGGCTGTATCTGTTCGACGCCGCCGGAGCGCCGCTCGCGTGAGCTCGCGCACGTGGGCCGCGGCGGCGGCTGCCGCGGCGGCGCTTGCAGCGGCGCTGGCGCTCGTCGTGGTACACGCGGCGCAACGCCATTACGAGCGAGCATTCGCGTTTCGCATGGCACGCACGACAGCCACCTACATCGCGGCAGTCACACCTCCCCCCCGACCACCACCGCCGCCGCCGCCACCACGGCGTGTTCGCAGGCGGGGCCGGCGGTCGACGCCGCTCCCACCGCCAGCACCTCCGGTATCCGCAACCCAGGCCTCGCGCAGCTATGATCTGCCGTCGCTCCTCACCCAGGCGAAGGCATTGCGTACGCTGCCCGGCTGGACGTCTGATGTGGAGGTCTATTTCGGCACGGCGCCGCTGATCGAGGCCACAGCGGCGCCGCTTGCGCCGGATGACTTGCCGCGCGTCGGCGGCCCCGGGGGTGGTTGGTGGCGGGACCGTGCCGCGCTCGTGCCGCTCAGGGATCGCGACGGTCGTGAGGTCGTCGGAGCAGTCGCCGTGCGGCCGCGTCCGCTGCCCCATGGCCCACTGCCCGGTGGCTTCGGATTTGCGTTCCCTGCGGCATTCATCGCCGTGGGCGGTGCGGCCGCGATCGCGTTCCGCCGGCTCCCGCAGCGGCGTGGCGCCTACATCGGGGCCGCACTGCTCCTCGCGCTCGGCACATACGCCGATGTGCGTACCGCCGCGCGGCAAAGCACCGACCGCTGGCTGGTCGATACGCGGCGGCTGCTGCAAGAGGCCGCTACCAGGATGCCCGCGCCACGCACCCGTGTGCCGGTGAGTGACCTCGCCGCGATGGTGCCGGACGCGGAGGTCGTCGCGGGGAAGCCGGCGGAGTCTGCGCCACGCCGCGCGCGCATCGATGGCGAGCGGCGCGCGATCGTCGCGGCGCTGATCGGCTCCGGTCGCTGGATCGAGCTGCGCACGCCGCCCGCAGAAATCGAAGCGCCCAGCTGGCTGCTGTTGCTGGTTCCGTGCTCATTGCTGGGACCGTTTGCGATTCTGCTCTTGCGCTGGGCGGAGCGGACACCGATCCGGAGCCGGCGCGAGACCGCCGTGGCGTGGGGCTTCCTTGCGCCCGCGGCACTCCACCTCGTGATTTTCACGGTCGGACCGACATTCTACGCCCTCTACTTCGCGAGCCTGGCGAGCTTCAAGACGCTGCTGCGCGATCCGTTGACCTGGATCTCATTTCGCAATACCGCCGTCTATGCGCTGTATGTGCCCGTCTCTGTCACGCTCGCGCTCGTGGCGGCGCTGGCGGTGCAGCGCCACCGTGGACGATGGAGCGGCCGGCTCTTCAGTGCCGCGTTGCTGCTGCCCTATGCTGCTTCGACGGTCGCGATCGCACTGCTCTGGCAGGTGATTTATCGAGCGGGATCGCTCGGCCTGGGCCGCGCTGATTGGCTGAGCAACGCCCGGACCGCACTCCCCGCCCTCATGTTGATCTCGATCTGGGCGCACATCGGCGGCCAGATGCTCGTCTTCCTGACCGGCCTGCAACGGATTCCCCGCGCGTATCTCGATGCGGCATGCGTGGACGGTGCCGGGGCGTGGCGCGCGTTCTGGCGCGTCACCTTCCCGCTCCTGCGGCCAGTCACCGGTTTCGTACTGTTGACCGGCGTGCTCGGCGCTTTCCAGATGTTCACGCTTGTCTATGTGCTCACGCAGGGTGGACCGGCCGAGTCGACCGACGTGCTGGTGCATCGGATCTATCAGACCGGATTTGTCTCGCAGGCGTTTGCTATGGCGAGCGCCCTGGCGCTGCTGCTGTCAATCGTGCTACTGGCTTTCAGATGGCCGCAGCTCAGGGTGCTCCGCAAGGAGACCGCTCGTGCGTAAGACTTTGCTGGCGATCGCGAGCCTCGCCATGCTCGCGCCCTTCATCTATATGATCTCGGTCTCATTCATGGGTGAGGCGGAGCTGCTGCGCTGGCCGCCAGCTGTGCTTCCCGATCGGCTCGAGACCGGCAACTACGCGGCCGCATTCCAAGCCTTGCCATACGCCCGTGTCTTCATGAACACGGCGATTCTCGCGGCATGTGTCATGGTGGGCCAGGTGCTCACCAGCGCGGCCGCCGGCTATGCGTTCGCACGCATGCGCTTTCCGGGGCGAGATCGAGTCTTTACAGCGCTGCTCGCCACGTCTGCGATTCCCGCGATCCTGCTGCTGCTGCCGCGGTATCTGTTGATCGACGCGTTGGGCTGGGTGGACACGTATCCCGGTCTCATCTCAACCGAGCTCGTATCGGTCTGGGGAATTGTCCTGATGCGCCAGTCGTTTCTCGCGTTGCCGCGCGACGTGGAGGACGCCGCGCGACTGGATGGAGCAGGGGAGTGGACGCTCTTCTGGCGTGTCGCGCTTCCCTTGGCGAGGCCCGCGCTGGCTGCCCTTGCCGTGCTCGCGTTCATGGACCAATGGCGCAACCTCCTCTGGCCACTGGTCGCCACGCGCTCACCGGCCATGGAGGTGGCGGAGCTCGCGCTTACGCGCTTCCACGTGGCCTTTGCAGGCAACTGGCCCTATCAGATGGCTGCGGCCGTGATGGTCACCTTGCCGGTGCTGGCGGCGTGCATCGCTGCCCAACGCTACGTCATGCGAGGTGCGGCGCTCACAGGTGGGAACGCGCGATTCTAGCGTCTGGCAGCTGCTCGGAAGGTTACGCTCCACTTCACGTCGCTCGTCGTTCCCGCCGGCCACTCGAGCACGGCGTGGCCGCTCTCCAGGCGCTTCAAAGTGCAGGCGACATCCGCTTGGCACGATCTCGCACGCAGGCCTCGCGGCACGGCGATGGTGACCGCGTAGGGACGGCCATCGAGTGTCGTCGACTTCGCCTGCAGTGAGCGTGTGCCGGCATCCCACCGCTCTTCGCTGATGTCGACGGCGCCTTGAACGATATGACGCGTCGTGCCGATGACCTGGGGCCGTGATACGGCGCTGCGCAACGCGATCGTCAGCGTGCTGTGCGGCGAGATCGTGGCAGCGAGGGTCTGCTGCACGTCCCCCAGGGGTCGCTCGGCCCAGACGTCGTATGCTGCAAAGCGCCCCCCGCCCCCTCCTCCCGTGATCCCCAGCGCCGCCAGGTTCTGCGCCACCGTTCGCGGCTCGTCGTCCCAGTTCAACAGGGCGAGCGTCCACCAGCGCGGGGATCCTTCCACGATCCAGGTCGAGGCCGGGCGGTCACGGGTGACGCTCCACAGTCCACCCGCGCCGCCCGTGTCGGTGACGTGGACCGCGACCACGTTCTCGCCACCCCAGTTCAGCGCCGTCGGGGGCACGGTGTAGCGCCGATAGGTGCGCCACCCACTCATGCCTCCGATCCGGACGCCGTTGACGAATGTCTCGTCGAGATCGTCGACCTTCCCGAGCTCGAGCCTGGCCGAGGACGTCTGCCGAGTGTCGGAAGGCGCGGGCAACATGAATCGCGTCCGGTACCAGGCAGCCCCGTCATAGTCGGGATGGCCGGCCTGCTCCCACGTCGACGGTACCGGAATCGTTTCCCAGGTCTCGTCATCGAAGTCTCTGGACGCGTAGCGGGCATCGTCGCCGGTGCGGAAGCGCCACGGGCCGCGCAGCCGTACCACACTGTCGCCGAGCGTGAGCGCCGGTGCGATTTCGGGCTCATCGCCGTGCGTGTCGACGGGGCGGGGGGCCGACGCCGTCTGCGACGCGACGGGGATGGTCTTCTGTAAGAGCGGCAAGCGGTCGGGAGGCAGCTTGGGGAGGTTGTCCGAGAAAATGCTCATGCCACCCGACAGCGCGACAACCGATGCCCACACTCGCGCCTCGTCGAGCGTAAGCGGGGGCCGAACGACGAGGCAATCAGGATCGTTGAGCCACACCGACCGATGATAGAAGCTGCGCAGCGCGGCCGCGCGCGCCGGCGACTGGATGCCATTCCAGCTGGCATCCACGTCCTCCCCGATGCGCATGCCATCCACCAGCCCGGCCGCATGCTGCAGTGGCGCGCCGCAACCGAGCAGGAACGCTTCCGTGCCGAGCCCATCGCGCAGCGCGGCGAGACCGCTGCGGTAGGCTTCCGCACGGGTCAACCCGCCGTAGTGCGTCACCCCGGCGGTCGCCCACTCGAGGAAGTCGATCTTCAGATAGTCGTAGCCCCACTCACGGACGACGCGCCGCGCCAGGTCATAGAGCCACTGCTGCACGTCTGGATGCGCGCCATCGAGGGCGAGAATCCGTCCGCCCCACGGCTCGCGCGTGTCCATGACGACAGGTGCCCCGTCCGGGGCCGGGGGGGGCTCCTTCAACAGCCACGCCGAGTTCGCCCGGGCGATGTCGGATCGCTCCGCCACGGCGAAGGGCGCGATCCACAAACCGGCCTGGAATCCCGCCCCGTGAATGCGGTCGGTGAGCCAGCGATGGCCGTGGGGGAACTTGGCGTTTGTGTTCCAGTCGCCGGCGGCACGCTGGTAGCCGTCATCGAGCTGGATGTAGCGGAAGCAGCGGCGGTCGAAGTGCGCGGCGCAGAAGTCGATGTTGGCGAGCATGTCGGCTTCCGACACGGCGGCACCGAGCTCGTACCAGGAGCACCAACCGGTAGGCACGGAGAGTGCGGCGACGCGCTCGCGGTCTACGGATGAAGACGGCGTGGCGGCGGCGCTGAGTGCGGCGAGGCCGTCGCCGGCGGGCACGTAGGCCAGCCGCAGCGTTGCTCCGTCGCCGTCCGGCCGTACGGGGCGGGGGGGAGACCACTCGCTGACGGCGTCCAGGCTCCCATCCGGGCCAAAGATCACTTTTCCTTCGCCCGCCCCGCCCGGATCCCACACGGCGGCCAAGCCGTGTCCTGCACGAGTAAGGCCGATAGCGCCATAGCTGGTCGCGCCGGCCGGCAGCGCAGTTATGTGGCAAGCGCTCCACGATTGGTAGCCACTCACGAGCGCCACGAGAGCCCCATCACCAGGAAGCACCTGTGGCTCAGAAGTTGCGAAGAATCGTATGCCGCGGATCGTGGCGAGCACGCGATCGGGATACACGGTTACAGTCACCGCGCCGCGTGCTTCGGAGTCCGAAGCTAGGAACTCGGCCTCGATCCATACGCTGCCCGACGTGCTTCCGGCGGGTGGCGGTGTTCGGCCCCGGATCACCAGCGATTCGCCTCCGGGTGGCCGGCGGTTTCCCACGCTGACGTCTTCCAGGTCGGCAAGGGTTGCGAGGGTGTCGCCGATCCAAACACCCAACGCTGCATTGCGCAGCAAGGGGATGGACCGGTCGGGAGCGTTGTACCACAGCGCCAGGCGGCGCTGGTCGTCGAGGTCGAAGCGCAGGCTGCCCGGAATGCTCCGCGCATACAGTGGGCGCGTGCGCCACAGCGCGGCAGAAGCCGCACCAGTCAGGAGAACGAACGTGCGCCGGTCCATCGTATCAATGTTGATTGCGTGGGGAGCTTTGTCTACGACACTCGGCGCACAATCGCGCGGCAACCGCGCGCATGCGATCGGATTCGGCTTCGTCGCGACGGTCGGGGACAACTGGCAGATCGAAACTGCGGAGATCGGTTACGTGCATCGGCCGGCGCGGGGCCTTGCGGCGATTTCACTGGCGGGCCGAGTGGGCACGTTCATCAACGAGAGCATGATGGTCGGAGGGATGCGGGGCATCGTGGCGGCGGCCACGCTCTCCGGACGTACGCGCATGAAGTCCATCGCCCAGCTGGGGCAGGACGAGCACGGCACCGGGATCGGGCTCGATGTGACCATGGAGGTCACCGGCTATCGCGCCTCGCATTCTCCGCTGGCGCAGGGGTCCCGCTGGCTGGCGGTGTCTGTGCTGCCCGCGATCAGCATCGGCGACGGCGACCACCCGCACTTCGCGATCGTGATTGGCCCCACCGCCTTCTTTAGCGCTACCAAGCCCGCCATGCGCGGCTTATTGGCGCTGCGTGCTGAGGCGCCGCTGGCGCGGCGGGAGCGTCGTCCCTAGGTTAGCGACCCTATGGTCGCACCGACGCTGGCCTCGGACCATCCCGGCCTCGAGGTCCTCGCCGAAGTCGCTAAAGTGTTGGCTGCCGGTCGGCCCGCCGAAGAAGGGCTGGCCGGAGTGGTGGGCGTGCTGCGGCGCGGCCTGGCGCTGCGCCGCTGCCGCTTGTGGCTCCGTTCCGCGGACGGCGCCCGTTATCTCCCCATCGCCAGCCCGGAAGACGAAACACAACTCCCCGGATTCACGTCCGCCGTCGCCGGCTGGGTCGCTCAGGGACCGCACCAGGAACCGGTCGCCGGCGGCACGCTGCTGCGCCTGCCGCTCATCCATGAAGAAGAGGCCCTCGGTTGCTTCGAGGTGATCATCCCGCAGGGTCGCTACGAGCGCATGGCGCACGACGTGCTGGTCGTGGTGGCGCAGATGCTGGCGCCGGTCCTCGCCGCGACCGCGCTGTCGCAGGACCTGGCGACGGAAGTCGCCTGGCGGACCCGGGAGCTCGAATCGCAACACAACTTCGCGGCCCGCATCATCGATTCGCTGCCGGTCGGCCTGTACGTGATCGATCGCGATTACCGCATCCGGGCCTGGAACCGCAAGCGCGAAGCGGGCACGCAGGGCGTGTCGCGCGAGGACGCGCTGGGCCGCGAGGTCTTCGAGGTCCTCGACCGCCAGCCGCGCGAGCTGCTGAAGCAGGAGTTCGACCGCGTCTTCGACACCGGTGAGATCCAGCAGGTGGAAATGGACTCGCAGGCGACCGGCGACACTCGACATTACCGGATTACGAAGATCCCGATGCGGCTCGACGACGAGGACATTTCGCACGTCATCACGATCGGCGAGGACGTGACGGCCTGGCGCCAGGCCCAGCAGCGCCTGGCGCAGAGTGAGAAGCTCGCCGCCATCGGCCAGCTCGCGGCCGGCGTCATGCACGAGATCAACAACCCGCTCGCGACGATCCTCGCGTGCAGTGAGGCTCTCGCGCTTCGCTTCGGCCAGCAGGACGAGTATTTGAAGATCATCGACACCGAGGTGCAGCGGTGCCGGCGCATCGTCGAAGGGTTGCTCGATTTCTCGCGCCCCAAGCAGAGCGGTCACAAGGCGAGCACCGACATCGTCGCCGTCATCGAGCAGACGCTGTTCCTGCTGAAACATCACGACCGCTTCAAGTGGCTCACCATCGAGCGACAGTTCAGCACCGGGCTGCCGCCGTTTCCGGCCGATGCGGAGCGGCTCGTGCAGTGCTTCATGGCGCTGATGCTCAACGCCATGGACGCCATGAACGCGCACGGCGTGTTGACCGTCCGCACGCAGCGCAACCCGCAGCGCCACGACGAGATCCTGGTCGAGTTCATCGATACGGGGACGGGGATCCCGCAGGAGGATCTGCCGAAGATCTTCGAGCCGTTCTTCACGACCAAGCCGCAGGGCCGCGGCACGGGCCTCGGCCTGTCGGTGGCGTACGGCATCGTCGAAGAGCATCGCGGGCGCATTGAAGTGGAGTCGCAGATGGGCGTCGGCACCAACTTCAAGGTGTTCCTCCCGGTCGGATGAAGATCCTGGTCATCGAGGACGACAAGACGGTGGGGGAATACGTTCGCCGCGGGCTGGACGAGGCGGGCTATCACGTCGACCTGGTCGGCGACGGCGACGAGGGGCTGCGCCGCGCCAGCGGCAAGGGCTCGAGCTACGACATGATGGTGCTCGATCTGCGGCTGCCGAAACTCTCCGGCATCGATGTGCTGCGCACCCTGCGGGACCGCGGGGTAGGACTACCGGTACTGGTCCTCACGGCCCAGGACTCCGTCGACTTCAAGGTCCAGGCGTTGCGCATGGGTGCCGACGATTACGTCACCAAGCCGTTTGCATTCGAGGAGCTGCTGGCGCGGGTCGAAGCGCTGGGGCGGCGTCCCAAAGCGATCGCCCCGCCGACCCTGAAGGTGGCCGGACTGCAGCTCGACACGGGAAGCCGCGAAGTGAGCCGGGATGGGAAACGCATCGAGCTCACTCCCAAGGAATACGCCGTGCTCGAGTATCTCATGCGCCATCAGGGCCGCGTCATGTCGCGCACGCTGATCACGGAGTATGCCTGGGATTACCATTTCGATCCGGGCACCAACATCGTGGACGTGGTCATCACGCGGTTGCGCAAGAAGATCGATCACGCCAGGGAGCCCAAGCTGATTCACACCGTGCGCGGCGTGGGATACGTGGTGCGGGCGTAACATGGAGAGCATTCGCGGGCGGTTGACCGTCTGGTACGCCACCGCGCTCATTCTCAGCATCGCGGTGTTCGCGGTCGTCCTCTACTTCGCCCGTCGCAGCGCCACCTATCAGGACCTCGATCGCCGCATCCAGTCGGAAGCCGACCTCACGGCCGGGATTCTCGCCGAGAGCTATCACACGCGCGGCGTACTGGTCGAAAAGGACACGGCGGGGCGGCCGGTCCTGACGCCCGAGGTCGCGGCGGTGCTCGAAGTCGTTCCGGACTTTCTGCTGGTCACGAGCCGCGACGGCAGCCTGCTGTTCGGATCGCCCGACGCGCGCTCGCTCGGCTTCGCGCAGTTCGAGCAGATCAATGCGCTCGCCAATCGCGGCATTACCGGCGCGCGGGCCGCCCCCGCCTCATTCCGCCTCGCGCCTAACGGCCCGACCTTGCACTACGTGATCCGGCCGGTCCCGGAGGCCGGCGGACAGATCGGGGCGATTCTCGCAGGCGCCGACACGCGCACCGCCGAGCTGCAGATCGCACAGCTGGTCACGACGATCGTGATCGCGTTCCTCGTAGGGATCGTCCCCGCGGTCCTCGTGGGGCGCTGGATCGCGGGCCGCGCGCTGGAACCGGTCGATCAGATGATCACGGAAATCCGCGAGATCACCGATGGCCGGAGCCTGCACCGGCGCCTCCCGGTGTCGATGGAGAAGGACGAGCTGGGGCGTCTCGCGGCGACCCTGAACCAGATGTGGACGCGGCTCGAGCGGAGCTTCGCGGCATTGCGCCGCTTCACCGCCGACGCGAGCCACGAGCTGAAGACGCCGCTGACGGTCGTGCGCGCCGGGGTCGAACGGGCGATCACGCGGCCGGGCCTGCCACACGAAACGCTCGCTCCCCTCGAGGAAACGCTGCAGGAAGTCAACCGGATGACGGAGCTGCTCGACGCGCTGCTGACCCTGGCGCGCGCCGACGAAGGCCGGGCCGATCTGCATCGCGAGCCGGTCGACATCCGGGAGATCATCGAGGAGGCGGGCGAAACGGGCGAGCTGCTCGCCGAGCATGCCGGTGTCGGCATCGACATCCGCTTGCCGGGTGATCCCGTTGTCCTCGCGGTCGATCGCAGCCGCGTGCGCCAACTGGCGCTCAACCTGATCGAGAACGCCGTGAAGTACACGCCGCGCGGCGGGCACGTGGCGGTGGAGCTGGGCAGCAGCGACGGACGGGTGGTGTTCACGGTGGCCGACACCGGCATCGGCATCGCGCCCGGCGATTTGCCGCACGTCTTCGATCGCTTTTGGCGGGCCGACTCCGCGCGCACCCGCACCAGCGAGCGCGCGGGCACCGGTCTCGGGTTGGCGATCTGCAAGTGGATCGCCGAGGCGCACGGCGGGACGATCGAGGTGCAGAGCCGGCCGGGGCGGGGAACGACGTTTACGGTGGGACTGCCGCGCTGACCACGCATCGTCACTTGCGCGTCATCATTCTGTAATCGATCCAGCACCTCGCGCTAAGATCCAGCTCGCATGCTCCAGAGGACCTTCATCTGGAGTGAAACCATGCGCGCCGTCAGCTCCGCTGCCTCGCTCACCGTGCATATCGCGCTTGGCGCCGCGGTCGTACTCGGGACCGCCGACGTGGGACGTTCGCGCCCAGCTCGACCAACCGAAGTCACGGTGCTCCTTCCTCGAACGGTCAGCGCGACTCGCCAGTCGAGCATTGGATCTGCCGGCGTCCCGATCCCGACGTTTTTCGATCTGATGTCCATCCACGTGCCGGTGATCGTGGTCCAAAGTGGAGTGTCCACGACACCTCTCGTCCCCATGTGGTCGCCGTCCGTAACCACGGCGGGCGCGGGGCAGAGCGACATCTGGGCTGTGGGGCTCGGTCAGGAGGGACCGGAAGTCCTGACGGGGCCGGTTCCTGCGTACCCGGAGCTGCTTCGCCAAGCCGGTATCCAGGGGCGAGTGCTACTGGAGGCGGTAGTGGATACGAGTGGCCGTGTGTCTCCAGACGCCATCCTCGTGGTCGTTGCGACTCATCCGGCCTTTGTCGCGCCTGCGCGACAGGCTCTGATCGCCACCTTGTTCCGACCTGCGATGGTCGGTGGGAGGCCAATGCGCACGCGACCCGGTCGATGAGCCGTTTCCAAGGGTCATCCGGCTGTCATCGTTTTGTAATGTTCGATCTACTAGCGGCTGTAATGCTGATGGGTACTTATTAATGAGCCACCTAGCCCGGGAGGGAACGGCGGTGTTCAATAACCTGATCGAGTCCAATCGTAAAACCGACAAGAAGGGTGCTTTTGGCCTCGGTTTCGTGTCGCTGATCGGACACAGCGTGATCGTCCTGGGGGCGGTCGTTGCGACGCTCACGGCGGGACAAAAGGACGCGGGAGAGACCATCGATACGGCGATGGTGTTCCTGAATCAGGAGGAACAGAAAAAGCCGGAAGAGCAGCCCCCCATCGTGGACGTCCCGCAGCTCAAGGGATTTCAGACGGTGGTCGCGCCGACGGATATTCCCACGAACATTCCGCCCATCAATCTCCAAGAGCACTTCGACCCCAAGGATTACACGGGAACGGGCGTCGAGGGCGGCATCGGGACCGGTCTCGTGCCGTCCGATCAGGTGTTCATGGAATCGGTGGTGGAGGAGCGGCCCGAAGTATTGTCGGGGCCGTCGCTGCAATATCCTGATCTGTTGCGCCAGGCAGGCGTGCAGGGGCGTGTGCTGGTGCAGGCGATCATCGACACGGCGGGGCGCGCCGAGCCCCCGTCGGTGAAAGTCATTCAGAGTCCCAATCCCGGCTTCGATCAGCCGGCCAAGAACTACGTGCTGCGGGCGCTGTTCCGCCCGGCGCGCGTGCACGGGCGGGCGGTTCGTGTGTTGGTGAACTTGCCGATCGACTTCAAGATCAAGAGATAGGGAGACACAATGAGTTACGCTGACCTCTGGGCATCGATGGGGCCGTTCGCCAAAGGCATTGTCATCGTGATGTTCGTCATGTCGGCTTGGTCGTGGGCGGTCAGCATTTCCAAGCAGATCTACCTCAGGAAATCGCAGCAGGAGACGCGCAAGTTCGCGCCCGAGTTCTCGCGCTACCTGCAGGAGGAGCAGCTCGACGGCGCGATCGCGCTGGCCGAGAAAAACAAGAAGAGTCACGTCGCGCGCGTGCTGGGCGAGGCGCTCGCTGAGGTGAAGCCGCTGCTGCGCGACCGCGCGACGATCACGGCCGCCGACATCAACTCGGCCGAGCGGGCGGTCGAGCGGCAGATGCTGATCATCACGGCCGAGCTGAAGCGCGGCCTCGGCATTCTGGCGACGACCGGCGCCACCGCGCCGTTCGTCGGACTGCTCGGCACGACGATGGGTATCGTGACGGCGTTCCAAGGCATGTCGGCGTCGGGCGGCTCGGGCTCGCTCGCCGCGATCACGGGCGGCGTCGCGGAAGCGCTCATCACCACCGCGTTCGGTCTGCTCGTCGCGATTCCGGCGGTGTGGCTGTACAACTATTTCGCCACCAAGATCGACTTCCTCACGGTGGAAATGACCTACACATCGAAGGAGCTGATCGACTACCTCATCAAGAGCGTCGGCAGCGAGTTCGGCCGGTCGATCTTCACCAAGGAATTCCAGACCCAGAAGACCTCGCAGACCAGCGGCCCGATCAAGGGATAACGCGCTATGGCGATCGGTGGCGGGAAGAAGACGGAAGGCGTGGTCGCGGCGAACATCAACGTCACGCCGATGATCGACGTGATGCTGGTGCTGCTCATCATCTTCATGATCGTGACGCCCGCGATCACCGCCGGGTTCCAGGCGTCGATTCCGCGCGCCAAGAATCCCGATTCGCGTGAGGAAACGGAAGGCGAAGTCCGCCTGGGGATCGATCGTGACGGCAAGTTCTATCTCGACATCACTGATCCACGGACGGGCAAGTACACCGGGCCGCGCTTCATCAGCGACGAGGATCTGCCCGGGCAGCTGACGTCGCTGTACGCCACCCGCACGGTGGACAAGATTCTCTATCTCAAGGCGGACGAAGGGATCGAGTACGGGCGCGTGCAGACGGGGCTCGAGATCGCCCGCAAAGCGGGCGTGCGCGTGATCGGCGCCATTGCCGAGCAGGAACGCACGCCCCGCGGAGAGCACTGACCCATGGCGATGGGAAGCGGAGGCTCCGGCAGCGGCCTGAGCGCGGACATCAACGTCACGCCGATGATCGACGTGCTGCTGGTGCTGCTCATCATCTTCATGATCACCCTGCCGCTGTCGCGGCGGGATTTCGATGTGCAGGTCCCGCCGGAGCAGAAGAACCAGCCCAAGCAAAAGCAGCAGCAGAGCGATCAGATCGTGCTGGAGCTGAAGCCCGACGGCTCGTACGCGGTCAACACGCAACCGGTACCGTTCGAGCAGCTCGACGCCAAGTTCCACGAGCTGTACGATCAACGTCCCGCCAAGCTGCTGTTCATCAAGTCGGCGCCGAACCGCAAATACGGCGACATCGTCCGCGCGATGGACGTGGCGAAGGGTGCCGGCGTGCAGGTGATCGGGTTTACGCCGGCCGAGGGCGCTGCCGCGGCACACTGACTTGCTGACACAGCGTGAAACAGGCGGGGCACGGCCGAAACCGTGCCCCGCCTTTTCTTCTAGTGTAATTATAGACCATGCCTGATCCCTCGCGTCCCGCTTTCAATGCCTACGCGCTGCCGCTGCCGCGGCGCCGTGAAGGGCCGGCGGCCGCACTGTCGTTCGTCGCGCACCTCACCATCGCGATCCTCGTGCTGTGGCGCGGCGCCGCGTTGTTCGAAGGCGGCGGCGGCTCAGGTCCACGCGGCGGAGGGGGAGGGGGAGGGGGAGGGCGGCCGGCGGTCAGCTGGTTCGCGTTGCCTGCAACGTCCGCGGCACAGGCGCACGACATCCCACAGGCACCGGCCGTCACCGTGCCCACGATCGCCGTCCCGGCGACGGAGCCGGTCAAGATCGAGGTGCCTCCGCCGGCCGTCGTCATCGCGCCGCCGCCGTCGGCGGCGGTCGGGACCGGCGCCGGCACGACGGGTGGGGCGGGGCAAGGTCCGGGTTCGGGAGGCGGGCGAGGCACGGGCACCGGGACGGGCGTCGGGGCCGATTCCGGCGCTGGCTCGGGTGGCAATGCGGGTGATATTTTCCCCGCCTCGCCGCGGTGGACGATTTTTCCGCCGCCGGGCGCACCGCGTGAAGCCCGGGGCCGACGCCACGAGGTCCGGTTCTGGGTTACCGCCGAAGGTCGAGTCACCCGCGTCGAGGTGACTCCTCCCATCAGGGACTCGGGCTACCGCCGCGAGTTTACGGAACGGATGATGGGATACCTGTTCAACCCGGCGACGACCCGTGATGGACGGCACGTCGATTACGTCGCAACGGTGACCGTCTACCCGTAGCAGCTGTCCCAAAACACCTCGAGACAGGAATCCCGTGCTCAAGAGCCAGCTGTTTGCGCGGAAAACCGTCGACCAGTGCATCGCTGACGGATCCGTCGGTGGTGGTCTGCGGCGCTCCCTCGGGCCCGTCCAGCTTACCGCCCTCGGCATCGGGGCCATTATCGGCGCGGGCATCTTTGCCGCGATCGGCACGGCGATCAGCGGCGACTCGGGCCATGTGGGGGCCGGGCCCGCGATCGTCATCTCTATCATCTTGGCGGGCGTCACGAGTGCCTTCGCCGCCATCACCTATTCCGAATTCGCCGCGATGATCCCGATTTCGGGGAGCGCCTACACCTATGCGTACGCCACCCTGGGGGAACTCCTCGCGTGGATCATCGGCTGGGATCTGATTCTCGAGTACGCGGTCGGAAATGTCGCCGTGGCGATCGGCTGGGCGGGCTACTTCGATTCGCTGCTGAGAGGCCTGGGGCTCGAGCTACCGCGCTGGTTGGTGACCGATCTACGCACGGCGCTGCACAATCCCGACCTCGTCGCTGCCGCCCCGCACCTTGGCCCAATCCCGATCGTGTTCAACCTTCCCGCCCTGGTGATCGTAGCCATCATCACCGTCGTGCTGGTGAGCGGGACGAAGGAATCGGCGTGGGTGAACACCATGATGGTCGTGATCAAGGTGGCCATCATCGGACTCTTCCTGATCGTCGGGTTGAACTACGTGAGGCCCGAGCAGTGGACGACGCCTGCCTTCGCGCCGAATGGCATCAAGGGCATCAGCGTCGGCGCTGCCATCATCTTCTTTTCGTATATCGGCTTCGACGCCGTCAGTACGGCCTCCGAGGAAGCGCGCAATCCGCAGCGCGACATTCCGCGCGGGATCATCTGGTCGCTCATCATCTGTACGGTGCTTTACATCGCCATTGCCCTGGTGCTCACCGGCATCATCCCCTGGGACCAGCTCAACGTCGCCGATCCACTCGCCGTCGCCCTGCAGTACATCCACGCCGACTGGGCGGCGGGCATCCTCGCCCTCGGTGCGGTGGCGGCGATGACGTCCGTGCTGCTCGTGTTCCAGCTCGGCCAGGCCCGGATCTTCATGTCCATGGCGCGGGACGGCCTGCTGCCGCCCTGGGCGGCCAAGGTCCACCCCAAGTACAAGACGCCTCACATCACGACCATCATCACGGGGATCTTCGTGGCCGTCTCGGCGGCGTTCGCACCAATCGGCTGGGTGCTCGAACTGACCAACATCGGCACGCTGTTCGCGTTCGTCATCGTCGCGGTGGGCATCATCGTGCTGCGCCGCCGTGACCCAAATCGCCCGCGCCCGTTCAAGACGCCGTGGGTTCCTGTGCTGCCGATTGTATCGGCCGCGTTCTGTTTCTACCTGATGTACAATCTGCCGCTGCTCACCTGGCTGCGGTTTGGTCTGTGGATGGGGATCGGCATCGCGATCTATTTCCTGTATAGTGTGCGGCACAGCCGGGTGCGCCGTGAGGGCGAGGTCGGCCCAAGTATCTAGAGTAGTTTTGCCGCGAGCCGCAGCGCGCCCACCGGCGCGTCGACCGCGCTGCCGCCTTCGGATGAGAGACGCGCGCGCGGCAAATTGGCCGCGAGATTGGTGCGGAGCGCCGTGAGCAGCGGCGACCCGGGACGCAACAACCCGCCCGTCGTGGCCAGCTTGATGGTGTCGGTTTCCGGAAAACGGCGCGTCAAAACGCGGACCAGCTGGGACAGCTCGACCGCCGCATCGGCGATGATTCGCTGGGCGACGATCTCTCCCTCCCGCGCGGCATTCAGGACATGCGGCGCGAGCGCAGCGACCTGCGCCGGCGTTGCGGTCGCGGTCCAGCGGATCAGATCGTCGAACCTCTGCAATCCCAACGCGACCAGCAACCGCTCCAGCAGGGTGGAGGATTCCTCGAGGCCGTCGTGCGCGCGCGCGGCCGCCGCGAGTGCGCGCCGCCCCATCCAATACCCGCCGCCTTCGTCGCCGAGCTGCCAGCCGTGGCCACCGGCGCGGTGCAGCCGGCCATCCGGCGCGCGGGCATAGGCGATCGAACCGGTGCCGGCATTGATCAGGATGCCGGGTCCGTCGCCGAACGCCGCCGCCAGCGCGACCTCGATGTCGCCGCGCACCTCCACGTGCTCGGCGACGCCGGCGGTGGCGATGGCTGCGGCCAGCGCCTCCTGCTCCGGCGCGCGACCGGCACCGGCGGCCCCGACCAGCGCCACGGCCGCTGGGAGGGCCACCTGGGCCTGCGTCGCCGCGCGCCGCGCGACGTCGAGGATGACGGCCGCCGAGCGTTCTGCCCCGCCCGGCCGCATCGCCGAGCCGGGACCTTCGGCGCGGCTGAGAACTCGACCTTGGCGATCCCCAATGACCACGGCTGTGTGGGAGCCGCCGCAATCCACACCGAGTAACACGACGGATGGGCGGATCGGCGGTTGGGCGGATGGCTCGTTCACGGAACCTCCGGCGATCCGGCGATCCGCCGATCCGCCGATCCAACGAGCGACGACACCATGCCTACGGCCACCGTGATCAGAGTCCCCAGCGGCACATACCACGGCCACGCGAGACCGGGGAGCCAATGCACGGGGAAGTGCGGAATCACCGCGCCGAGCACGATCGGGGCCATCACGACGATGCTCACGATCAACGCAATGATGACATCGATCTGCCGCGCGCGCGGCCAGACACCACCGAGGATATAGGTGCCGAGGAGTGATCCGTAGGTGAGCGAGGCAACGCTGAGCGCGAGCTGCACGACGGGTGTGTTCTGATCACGGAATGCGATCGCGCCGGCGACGAGAATGACGGTCCAGACGAGCGTGAGCCAGCGTCCCACCCGCAACAGCTGCGCGGGGTCCTGACGGCCTGTCAGCGGCGCATAGAAGTCATGCGTCGAAGCGGAAGCGAGCGAGTTCACGGCCGACGCGTGGCTGCTCATGGCCGCCGCCAGAATCCCGCCAACCGCGAGCCCGGCGATGCCGCCGGGGAGGTGTGTGACGATGAAGGTGGGATAGATCGCGTCACCGCGCATGCCGGGCTGATCCGCTCCCGCCAGCCAGAGGCTCGTTCCCACCAGCAGGAACAGCGCGAACTGCAGGATGATGAACACACCGGATCCGATGAGGGCACGCTGCGCATCCTTGAGGTTTCGCGCCGCGAGCAGCCGCTGGACGATCAAGTGATCGGTGCCGTGCGACGCCGCCGACAACAGCGCTCCGCCGATCAGTCCGCCCCAGAATGTGTAGGTCTTCGTCAGCGAGAACGAGAAATCAACTACCGTGAGCTTACTCGCGTCCCACGCGCGCCCGAATGCTTCGACACCACCGGCGCTGTGCGTGGCGACGATCAGCGTCGCGATCCCGCCGAGCAGATATACGCCGAGCTGGATGACGTCCACCCAAACGACGGCGCGGAGTCCGCCGACCCACGTGTACACCAGTGTGACGAACCCGATTGCCGCGATCCCGACCGGCAGACTCCAGTGCGTGATAATGGCCAGGGGGATCGCCGTGGCGAAGATGCGGACGCAGTCGGCGAGGGCGCGAGTCAGCAGAAACACGCCGGATGCGGTGCGCCGGGCGACTCGCCCGAAACGGTGCTCGAGCCGCTGATAGGCCGTGTCCTGCGTGCCTTCGAAGTAGCCGGGCAGCAGCAGCGCCGCGACGCCGATGCGACCGAGCAGATACCCAAAGGCGATCTGGAGAAAGGTGAGGTCCCCGCGCGCCGCGAGGCCCGGCACGGAAATGACGGTGAGCGCGGACGTCTCGGTCGCGACCACGGAAAACATGAGGGCCCACCAGGGGAGACCCCGATGCCCGAGAAAATAATCGGCTGCGTCGCGTTGCCGTCCGGCCAGCAGCAGGCCGAACACGATGACTGCGGCGAAGTACGCGAAGATGACCGCGATGTCGAGGGGACGCATACGAACTAGACGCCCAGAACAGAAAGGGCCCGCGACGTGTCGCGGGCCCGGCTTACGAAATCAGGAAGGATCAACGCTCAAACCGTGAACGACGACCCGCAGCCGCAGCCACCGGACGCGTTCGGATTCTCGAACGCGAATCCCGATTCCTGGAAGTTGCTCTTGTAGTCGATCACGGTGCCGTTCAGATACTGCGAGCTGAACTCATCCACGAACAGCCGCACGCCGGCACTTTCAATCACGACGTCGTCCGCCGCGGGATGCTCTTCGATGTTCAGGCTGTAGCGGAAGCCCGAGCAGCCGCCCGGCAGCACGGCGACGCGGAGCCCGGCCGACTCCTTCGACACCTTCTCCTCGGCCAGGAATTTCTTGACTTCCTCGCCCGCGCGGTCGGTGAGCGTCAGGGTAACCGATTTTTGCGTCGTGTCCATTACTATCCTCCAGTCTGGCAGCAACTTAGAAGGTAGCGGCGAGGCTGTCAACGGTCCGTCCCCGCTTGCCATGTCGGGCTGCATCCCCCCAATTGGTGGCCCTATGCGACTCACCATCGTCGACTGGCTGATCGTCGGGCTGTACTTCGCGTTCAACATCGGCATCGGTTTCTACTACAAATCCCGCGCGGGCAAGAGTACCACGGAATTCTTTCTCTCCGGGCGCAACGTGCCCTGGTGGCTCGCCGGCACGTCGATGGTCGCGACCACGTTCGCCGCCGACACCCCGCTCGCCGTCACGGGCTTCGTGGCGAAGAACGGCATCGCGGGGAACTGGATCTGGTGGTGCTTTCTGGCGAGCGGCATGCTCACGGTGTTCTTCTACGCGCGCCTCTGGCGGCGGGCGCAGGTCATGACGGACGTCGAGTTCGCCGAAATCCGGTACGCCGGAAAGCCCGCCGCCTTCCTCCGCGGCTTTCGCGCGCTGTATCTCGGCATTCCGATCAACTGCATCATCCTCGGCTGGGTCAACCTCGCGATGGTGAAGATCCTCGAGCTGATCTTCGGCATCACCAAGGTCGAGGCGCTCGTCATCGTGCTCGGCATGATCGCGCTTACGTCGGCGATTTCGACGCTCTCGGGCCTCTGGGGAGTGCTCGTCACCGACCTGTTCCAATTCGTCATCAAGATGTCGATGGTGATCATCCTGGCGGTGTTCGCCGTGAACGCGGTCGGCGGCATCGAGGCGATGAAGACGAAGCTGGTGGCGGCTGGTCGCGGCGATGCATTGAGCATCGTGCCGGCCGTGGGTTCGGCGTGGATGCCGATGATCGCGTTCTTCGTGTACATCGGTGTCAACTGGTGGGCGACGTGGTATCCCGGTGCGGAGCCCGGCGGTGGCGGCTACATCGCGCAGCGGATGTTCTCGGCCAAGGACGAGCGCCACTCGCTGCTGGCCACGCTGTGGTTCAACATCGCGCACTACGCGATCCGGCCGTGGCCCTGGATTCTGGTTGCTCTCGCCTCCCTGATTCTGTATCCGGGTCTCGCGGACCCCGAAACCGGCTATATCCGCGTCCTCATCGATCACCTGCCGCCCGCATTGCGCGGTCTCATGGTGGCCGCGTTCGCCGCCGCCTACATGTCGACGATCGCTACCCAGCTGAACTGGGGTGCCAGCTATCTGGTGAACGACTTCTATCGCCGGTTCTGGACGCGCGATCGGACCGACGCGCACTACGTGCTGGCGTCGAAGGTGGCGACGGTGTTCCTGACGATCGTGTCTGCGCTCGTGACGCTCAAACTGGAATCCATCGCCGGGGCGTGGAAGCTGCTCATCGTCACGGGCGCGGGGACGGGCGGTGTGCTGCTGCTGCGCTGGTACTGGTGGCGCATCAACGCCTGGAGTGAAGTCTCGGCGATGGTGACGGCGTTCGTCGTCTCGCTCTTCCTCCAGCTCGCCTTCCGGCTGGACAACGACCAGCCGATCGACTTCTATCGCCGCACCCGGCCCTCGCGCGCCGGGTGGGTGCCGGTTGCCGCGCAGGCGCCGGACGTGCGGGCCTCGAGTGGTGGCCTGTCGAATCTGCTCGACTGGGTCGCGGGGCTGGTGCTGGTGTACGGCGTGCTCTTCGGCGTCGGGAAGTTGCTGCTACACGACACGCTGCCAGGCCTGCTGCTCCTGGCGCTGGCGGCGTTGGGCGGGTTCGTGATCTACCGCGACCTGTCGCGGCGCGGCTGGGCTACTGTGGTGGAGTGAGCGCGTCGTTGACGAGGTCGGCCACGCGCCGGCGGACCTGAAGGATCTTGGTATTGGCCCGCGTCGGATTCACGCGGTTGGTCAGCAGGATAATGAAGAGGTCGCGGTCGGGATCGAACCAGACGGACGTGCCGGTAAAGCCGGTATGTCCGAATGCGTCCGGTCCCATTTTCGTTCCGGCACTCGAGTTTTCCGAGGGTGTGTCCCAGCCGAGCGCGCGCGACGAACCGGGGGGGATGTCTTGACGCTGGGTGAACATCTCCACGAGCGGTTTCCGGACATTCGGCGGGCACGCGCTGCTATCGCCGCAGGTATAAAAAGAGTCCCGAGATCGCTGGGTCAATAACCACACGGCGAACTTCGAGAGGTCACCCGCCGTGCTGAAGAGTCCCGCATGGCCGGACACGCCCCCCAAACGCCCCGCATTCTCGTCGTGCACCTCACCGCGCAGCAGCCGATGACGGAAGACGGTGTCGTTTTCCGTGGGCGCGATCCGATCGCGCCAACTCTGCGGGGGCAGGAATCGCGTGGAGGTCATGTCGAGCGGCCCGAACACGTGCGCGGCCAGAAAGTCATCCAGGCGCTGGCCGGTGACCGCTTCCACCGCCTGCGTCAGCGTGATCGCGCCGAGGTCGGAATAGATGAAGGTGTCACCGGGCTGCCGGAGCAAGGCTGTCGTGTCGACGAGCGCCAGCGCTGCCTCGCGCGTCTGGGCTTCGGCAAACAGCGGCCGCCACGCCGGCATTCCGGAAGAGTGGGTGAGCAGGTGCTTGACGGTCACCCGCTCTTTGCTGGGACCTTGAAACGCAGGGACGTAGCGTTGGACCGGCGCCTCGAGGTCGAGCTTGCCCTCATCGACCAACATCATCGTCGCGGTCGTCAGCCCAATGACCTTCGTGAGGGACGCGAGGTCGTACACCGTCTCTGTGGTGACCGGCCGGGGATCGTCCGCGCCGTAGTGCCCGACGGCCGCAAGGAGAACCATGCTGTCGCGGAATCCCACCGCGATTACCCCACCGGGAAACGCGCTGTCCACCTGCGATCGCAAATACGCGACGACGGGCTCGAAGCGGCCGTATTGCTGCTGCGGAGCGAGCGGAGCGGCGTGTGAATGCGTGCAGCCGAGTAGCACCACGGCCGCGGCGGGCGCAACGAGCCGGCGGGTCACGGAATGATGACGTGCGCCGGCGGTTTCGGCGGTGGCAGAGTCGAGTCGGACACCGTGAGGCCGTACCCGATCGGATAGGACGGCGGTATGCGGATCGGCAGCTTGCCGCGCACCGGCGACCAGCCCAGCAGCGCGCGTCCCGCGGCTCGCTCGGCGGAGCGCACGCCGCTCCACGCGATCAGGTAGGACTTCACGGCGGGCGTCTGACTCAGGAGATAGGGGCTGCCGAGCGAGACGAGCACACGGAGGGCGCTCGCCCAATCACGACACGGGCCGAGTCGTAGGAGGCGGACCCCGACATGGGCCAGAGCCGGAAGAAGCTCACCGTGTCGCCCCCCAACCGCAGCAGCTCGAGCAGGCGCTGCCCGACATAGCTGTTCAGCTCGTCGCCGTACGCGATGACGGCCATGCGGCTGCGGGCGCCGCGCAGCCTGGCGACGGTGCCGGCGGTGTCGCGCACGAGGGTCAGCGCGCGCTGCGCGATGTCGTCGGCGGCGTCCTGAAAGGCCTTCGAGCCGACAATGCGCGCGATGGAATCGAGCGGCACCGTACGCCGCTGGAAGAGTCCAAGCCCCCGCTTGATCTCGAGCACGCGCCGCACGGAGGCGTCCAGCCGGGCGGTCGTGATGCGGCCGGTCTGCAATGCGCCCAGCATCGACGCGATGGCCGAGTCGGGATCGGCAGGCATGAGCAACAGATCCGAGCCTGCCTCGAAGGCCCGCACCGCGGCTTCGCCGGCCCCGTACTTGGCGACGATCGCGCCCATCTGCAGAGCGTCGGTCACAACGAGGCCCTTGAACTTGAGCGAGTCGCGCAGCAATCCCGTGAGCACAGCCGCAGACAATGTCGCGGGCGCGTCACCGGTGAACGCCGGAAACGCGATGTGCGCGCTCATCACGACCTGCGCGCCGGCGTCGATGCCGGCCCGGAACGGTACCAGTTCGACCGAGTCCAGACGCGTGTAGTCCGCGCGGATTGTGGGCAAGCCGATGTGCGAATCGGCATCGGTGTCGCCATGGCCGGGGAAATGCTTCAGCGTGGCCAGCATCCCGTTGTCTTGCAGACCGCGGACATAGGCGCGCACCAGCCGCGCCACGGCCTGTGGATTCTCGCCGAACGAGCGGATATTGATGATGGGATTGAGCGGATTGTTGTTGACGTCGGCGTCGGGAGCGAAGTTTACATGGATGCCCACGGCGCGCCCTTCGAGTGCGGCGACGCGACCGATCGTGTAGGCGTCGCGCTCGTCCCCCGTCGCCCCGGCGGCCATGATGTGCGGAAAAGCCGTAGCCCCCACGACCCGCATCGCGGCGCCCCATTCGAGATCGGCGGAGATGAGCAGCGGCAGCTTGGAGCGCTGTTGCAGCGTGTTGAGCTTGGCCGCGATGTCGTAGGGCGACCCGACCGAGATGATGATGCCCCCCACCTCGAGCGAATCGACCCAGCGCAGCGCGATCTGGAAGGCGGAATCGTCCAGCGCCATGTAGTTTCCGCCGAGCCATGGCACCACGAGCTGCGCGACCTTTTGGCGCTGCGTGAGTTTGCTGAGGACTGCGTCGACGGCGGGTTGCGGAGCCGGTCCAACCGCTCGCGTTCCGCCACATGCTGCCAGCATCATTACGAACAGGAGTTTATGCGCGCGCATCGTCTCGTCTGGATTGTGTTTGGGCTTGCCTGTTCCGCCGGTACTCGGGCTCCCTCAGCCGCCGTGGCTCAGGTCCGTCCCGGGATCGAGGTCGTGCTGTCGGATTCGGCCCACCTCATCACCGGCAAACGCCTCGGCCTGCTCACGAACAACACGGGCGTCGATCATCTCGGCCGCCGCGACGTCGATCTGCTACGCACGACGCACGACGCCCGACTCACGGTCTTATTCAGTCCTGAGCACGGCTTTCGCGGTACGGAAGATCGCCCCGGGCTTCCTGACAGCAGAGACTCGGCCACCGGTCTCCCAATCTACAGTCTCTATGGCGGCTCGCGCACTGCCGCGCAGGCGGCGCTCGATTCCGTGGACGTCGTGTTGATCGACCTGCAGGACATCGGCGCCCGGTATTACACCTACATCGCGACCACCGTGCAGCTGATGCGCGCTGCAACGCGTGCCGGAAAGCGTGTCATCGTGCTCGATCGTCCCGATCCGGTTGGCGGGACGCTGGTGCAGGGCAATGTGCGCGCCCGCGCCGCGGACCCGGATTCGGCGTTCGTCGGCTTCCTGCCGGTGGCGATGCGGTACGGCATGACACTCGGCGAGCTGGCGCGCATGGCGAACGACGTCATGGCGATCGGCGCCGACCTTGTCGTCGTGCCGGCGGCGGGATGGCGGCGCGGGATGTTCTATGATCAAACCGGCTTGCCATGGGTCAAGCCCTCCCCAAACATGCCGGATCTCGAGAGCGCGCTGCTGTATCCCGGGATTTGCTTGTTCGAAGGGACGAACGTGTCCGTTGGCCGAGGCACGCCGATCGCGTTTCAGGTGATCGGTGCGCCGTGGCTCGATCCCGCGGCGGCGGTCGAACGGATGCGCGCTTCCCCGGTCGTCGGTGTGGAGGTCACGGCGACGGAGTTCACGCCGATCGCTCCGACGGACGGCAAGTATCCCGGCGTGCCGCTCAAGGGGCTGCGGCTGCGCGTGCTCGATCGCGAGCACTACGATCCGACGAGGCTTGCAGTCGTGCTGCTCGCCGCGCTGCGCGCGGCGCATCCCACGCAGTTCCAGTTTCGCGCGGAGAGCTTCGATCGACTTGCGGCGGGCCCGGAGTTGCGAATGGCACTCGAGGCGGGTCGGCCCGCGGCGGACATTGGGGAGTCATGGGCGCGGGACTTGCAAGGGTTTCGGGAGACGAGGGCCAGGTACCTGATCTATTAGAGACACCGTGACTTGCATCACGTGTAAGCAAGTGTCCTAGCTTGCCGAGTCAATCCGGCGCCTCCATTATCGGCCCTCCTGTCACACCCAGGGGTCCGGGGATGCGGGAGAGGGATCGCCGGTTCGCCGTCCGAACGTTGACGCGGGCTGCTATCGTCGTGATGACGGTGGTGGCTCCGCTGGTGTTGTATGCGTGCCTCGATAGGACGCTCGACTCTCCCGTAGGTCCTGCCCGTATACCATCCCGGCGTCTCATTCCGGATCTCCGAGCCGCGCTCGCGGCGCAGCGCCGGCATACTGATGCGCTGCTCGAGATTCCGGGCGTCGTGGGGACGGCGGTCACGGGCCTGTCGGACGGGAGCGGGCACGCCGAAGTGTTGCTGCTCGTCGAGCGCGCCGGCATCCACGGTCTACCGCAGGTGCTCGACGGCGTGCCCGTGCAGTCCCTGGTCACTGGGCGCATCATGGCGTATAGCGATCCCACGCGCCGTCAGCGGCCGGCCCCAATGGGTTTTTCGGTGGGACATCCGTCGATCACCGCGGGCACCATCGGCGCGCGCGTGCGCGACGCGCTGGGCCGCGTCTACATCCTCTCGAACAATCACGTCCTCGCCAACTCGAATAATGCGAGCATCGGTGATCCGGAGTACCAGCCAGGCCCGTACGACGGCGGTACGGCCGCCGACCAGATCGCGACGCTGACGGACTTTCAAGTGATCTCGTTCGCCGCGGGCGCGAGCAACACGATGGACGCGGCGATCGCGATGTCCAGCACGGATCTTCTCGACAACGCCGTCCCCGCCGACGAAGGCTACGGCATGCCGAACTCGACGATCTATGGCGACGCCGACGGCGACGGGCTGTTCGATGACCGCGATGCGCTGCTGGGCCTCAACGTACAAAAGTATGGGCGCACCACCCACCTCACGCGTGGTCAGATCACCGGTGTCAATGCCACCGTCACCGTTTGTTATGCGGTCTCGGGGTTCACGTGTACGAAGAGCGCCCGCTACGTGGACCAGCTGATCATTGGGCCGAGCACGTTCAGCGCCGGTGGCGACTCCGGATCGCTTATCGTGACCGATGATGGCAACCTCAATCCCGTGGCGTTGCTGTTCGCCGGCAGCTCGTCGATCACGATCGCGAACCGGATCGATCTCGTGCTTAACCGTTTCGGCGTCACGATCGACGGCTTCGCGCCGCCGCCGCCGGGCCCCCTGACGGACGTTGCCGTCACGGGTGTGAACGGACCCGGGACGGTCGTGCAGAACACCGCCGCCAACATTGCCGTCACCGTGAAGAACTTCGGCAACCAGGATGTGGCTGCGTTCGACGTGACGCTCCAGGATACGACCGATCATGTAACCGTCGGCACGCAGAGCGTTGCCGGCCTCGTCGCCGGCGCCGCCACGACGCTCACATTCGCGTGGACGCCGATCACGAGCGGCGAGCACGTTCTCGTTGCCAGTCACTCGCTCGGTGACGACAGGCCCGTCAACGATCAGCGCTCCGCGACGATTCCGGTCGCTGCCCCGGTCACCGATGTCGCCGTCACCAACATCGGCCAATCCGGCCAGGCGATACAGGGACACGCCGTCGTGCTCGGCGTAACCGTCGCGAACGCCGGCAATCAGGGCGTGCCGAGCGGCTTCGCCGTGACGCTCCAGGACGCGACCGCCGGCGTTAACCTCGGCACCCAGACCGTGAACGGCCTCGCCGTGGGCGCGGTCAACACGGTCAACTTCACGTGGGATCTGACAGGCGCGTCTCTCGGCGAGCACACGCTGATCGCGACGCACGCACTGGCCGACGACAACGCCGACAACAACCAGCGGACGACAGTGATCACTGTGAATCCCAAGCCGACCGATGTCGCCATCACCGGTATCACGGCGCCCGCACGGGTCACGGTAGGAGATACCGCCCACGTCATGGTGACGCTGAAAAACGTGGGCGAGCTCGATGTCGCCACGAGCTTCGACGTCGTCCTGACTGACGGGTACGGCGGGGTGCAGGTCGGTACGCAGACGGTGGCCGGTCTCGCGGTCGGTGCGACGACGACGGTGGATATCCCCTGGAACACGGCCGGCGCGACGACCACCGGACACACCCTGTTCGCAACGCAGAAGCTGCCGGACGACGTCTGGGCGAACAACAGCATGGGGATCGGGATCACGGTACAGCCGCCTCCCGACCTTGCGGTCACCAGCGTGAGCGCGCCATCCGACGTGACGGTGGGGAATACGGCCGCCATTGTGGTCACCGTTCAGAACATCGGCGGACAGCACGTCGGCGGATTCAACATCGTTTTGACCGATGCGACAGCCGGCGTAACGATCGGGACCCAGGCGATCCCCGGGCTGGCGATGGGCTACAACACGACAGCCACGTTCAATTGGAACACGACCAACGTCGCGCTCGGCAGCCACACGCTCGTGGCGACGCAGACGTTGTCCGACGGCAACGCCGCGAACAACCAGGGCTCGACGGCGATCTCGGTGAACCCGATCTCGACCGACGTCGCCGTGAGCGCCATCAGCACGCCTGCGAGCGTGACTCGCGGGAGCACGGCCACGATCGGCGTGACCATCCAGAACAGCGGCGGGCAGGCTGTCAGCAACAGCTTCAACGTGGTGCTGACCGACGCGACCGCCGGCGTGACGATCGGTACGCAGGCGGTCACGAGTCTCGCCGCGAACACCAGCGTGATTCGGTCGTTCAGCTGGAGCACTGCGAACGCCACGGTGGGTGGCCACACGCTGGTCGCAAGCCACACCCTGACGGATCAGAACGCGGCCAATAACCAGCGCTCGACCACGGTGACGGTGGTGATCACGCCCGCCGACGTCGCCCTGGCGAGCATCTCCGCGCCGGGCCAGGTGACGATCGGCGACACCGTCCCGGTCGTCGTAACGGTGCAGAACGTGGGAGGTCAGGACGTCACGACGAACTTCGACGTCGCCCTGACCGACGGCGGTGCGAGCGGTCCGGTGGTGGGCACGCTGACCGTGGTGGGGCTGGCCGCGGGAGCCAGCGCGACCAGCACGTTCAACTGGAGCACGGCGGGAGTGACGATCGGCAGCCACACGTTGATTGCGACGCAAAAGTTCGTGGACAACAACGCGAGCAACAACGCCCGCGCCATCGGCATCGCCGTGAACCCGCCGAGCATGCACGTGGGTAATCTCGATGGTGTAGCCGCGACCACCGGGGACGTCTGGTCGGCTACCGTCACGATCACCGTCCATGACGCCAAGCACAGTCTGTTTGGCGGCGTGACAGTCAGTGGCAGCTGGTATCCCGGCTCCAGCGTGAGTCAGTGCGTGACCAGCGAGACGGGCACGTGTACGGTCGTCCTTTCGTCCATTCCGATCGCGACGCGGATGGTCTCGTTCTCCGTGAGCGGGATGACGCTGACGGGGGCTGTCTACAAGCCGGCCGCAAATCACGACCCGGATGGCAGCAGTAACGGCTATTCGATTACGGTAAAGCGCTTTTGAAGATCGCCCTCCCGACGCTGCTGCTGGCCTTGGGACTGGCTTGTTCGGGCGCTCCCAAGGGAGGAGCCGTCGTGACCGCTCGGAGCATCGATGACGTTCTCGCCGCGCACACCGATTCCCTGATGGCGCTGCCCGGCGTTGTTGGAACCGCCGTCGGGTTATGCGACGGCCAGCGTTGCATTAAGGTGCTTGTGGCCGACCCCAGCCCGGATACGAAACGCAGAATCCCATCGCGGCTGGAGGGCTACCCGGTCGTCGTCGAGGTGACGGGCACCATCACGCCTCGGTAACCCTACCGCCATTACGGCGGGCGATTAGCTTCCCCCCGGCATGAATGTCATTCCCCAGCGCGTCAAGGACGGTTTTGTCGGATTGACCGGTCCGGTGGCGCGTGCCTTGATCCGTGGCGGCGTGAATCCCAACACGATTACCACGTTCGGTACCTTGGTGGTGATTGGATCAGGCATCGCGTTCGGCTCTGGTCGGATCCGGCTGGCCGGCGGGCTCCTGCTCCTGAGCGGCGTGTTCGACATCCTGGACGGGCAGGTCGCGCGGCAGGGCGGGAAAACGACGACATTCGGCGCGTTTTACGATTCCACGCTCGACCGCGTGGGTGAAGGGGCAGTCTTCGCCGGCCTGATCTTCCATTTTTTGACCGTTGGTATTCCGCGCGAGATCGGGGCGTGGTCGACCGCCGCCGCTTTAGTGGCGCTGGTCGCATCTTTCCTGGTTTCCTACACCCGGGCGCGCGCTGAGGCGCTCGGCGTGGAATGCACAGTCGGCATCGCGGCGCGGGCGGAGCGCATTCTCCTGCTCGGTCTCCCCGCGCTCTTCCTCGGCGAGGGCCCGTGGCGGCGCGGTGTGTTGTTATTCTGGATTGTCGCCGTGCTCGCGTTCGTCTCCGCGATCACCGTGATCCAGCGGGTGGTGCATGTCGCGCGGGTGGCGCGCGGCGCGCCGCCGCGTTCACCAATTCCAAAACGTGAGACGTTGCCTGGAGTCGCGGCGGCACGCCGCAAGGGATCGTGATGGCACGGCAGCAAACGGGGGTAGCGACAGGCGGCGGGCGGGAGATCGCGCCGGCCACGGGAAAACTGGGTGTGATGCTCGTCGGCCTCGGGGCCGTCTCCACGACGTTTATCGCGGGCGTCGAAAACGTGCGGCGCGGCCGCGCGCTGCCGATCGGCTCGCTCAGCCAGATGGCGACGATCCGGCTCGGCAAGCGCACCGACAAACGCGCGCCGAAAATCAAGGACTTCGTTCCGCTCGCGGACTTGAATGACCTCGTCTTCGCCGCCTGGGACCCGATCCCCGACGACGCCTACACCGCCGCGGTGAAAGCGGGCGTGCTCGACCGCCACGAGCACCTCGAGGCGATCAAGGATTTCCTGCAAGGCATCAAGCCGATGCCGGCCGTCTTCGATCAGTACTACGTGAAGCGCCTGCAGGGGACCAACGTCAAGCGCGGCAAGAACAAGCGCGAGCTCGCCGAGCAGCTGCGTGAGGACATGCGGAGCTTCAAGCAGCGCGCGGGGCTCGATCGCCTCGTCGTGGTGTGGTGCGCGTCGACCGAAGTGTTCCTGACGCCGGGACCCGCCCATCAGTCGCTGCAGTCGTTCGAGCAGGCGATGGAGCAGAACGATCAGTCGATCGCGCCGTCGATGCTCTATGCCTACGCCGCGCTGATGGAGAGCGTACCGTTCGCGAACGGCGCGCCCAACCTCACGGTGGACATCCCCGTCATGGAGCGCCTCGCCGAAGAGCGGCGCGTGCCGATCGGCGGCAAGGACTTCAAGACCGGTCAGACGATGATGAAGAGCGTGCTCGCGCCGGCGTTCAAGGCGCGCATGCTCGGGCTCTCGGGCTGGTATTCGACCAACATCCTCGGCAACCGCGACGGCGAAGTCCTGGACGACCCCGAATCATTCAAGACCAAAGAAGAGTCGAAGCTCGGTCTGCTGGAGCACATCCTGCAGCCGGAGGTTTATCCCGAGCTGTACGGCAAGGTCTACCACAAGGTGCGCATCAACTATTACCCGCCCCGCGGTGACAATAAGGAAGGGTGGGACAACATCGACATCTTCGGATGGCTCGGCTATCCGATGCAGATCAAAGTCGACTTCCTCTGCCGCGACTCGATTCTCGCCGCGCCGATCGTGCTCGATCTGGCGCTCTTCTTCGATCTCGCGGGCCGCGCCGGGCTGTCCGGCATTCAGGAATGGCTGTCGTTCTACTTCAAGAGCCCGCAATTCGCCGCCGGCCTCTACGCCGAGCACGACCTCTTCATTCAGCAGACGAAGCTCAAGAACACGCTGCGCTGGATGATGGGTGAGGAGCAGATCACGCACCTCGGTGTCGAGTACTACGAGTACGCCGACCGATAATCCTTCCGTCCTTTAGGAGTCTCCGTCGATGACGTTCCAGGCACTGCAGCAGCACGCTGGCGGGGGCGAGGCTGCCCTCGTCCTTCCCAATCTGAACCAGGCCGTGTTCCTGGGCGGCATCGGCGGGCGCGCGTTGCTGCTCTGGGGGCTCGTGATCTGTGCGCTGGGATTGCTGTTCGGGCTCGCGACGTACACGCAGCTCAAGCATCTCCCGGTGCATCGCGCGATGCGCGAGATCTCGGAGCTGATCTACGAGACCTGCAAGACGTACCTGCTCACGCAGGGCCGCTTCCTGTTGATCCTGTGGCTCTTTATCGGGGCGATCGTCGCGCTGTACTTTGGCACGCTGGCGCAGACGACGGACGCGACCGGCACCGTGGTGCGCGGCTTCCCCGCGATGAAGGTGATCATCATTCTGCTGTTCAGTCTGATCGGCATCGCCGGCAGCTACGGCGTGGCCTGGTTCGGCATCCGCGTGAACACGTTCGCCAACTCGCGCACCGCGTTCGGCAGCCTGACCGGGAAGCCGTATCCCAACCACGCGATTCCCCTGAAGGCGGGGATGAGCATCGGGATGCTGTTGATCAGCGTCGAGCTGCTGCTGATGCTGCTGATTCTGCTGTTCATCCCGGGCGACTACGCCGGCCCCTGTTTCATCGGATTCGCCATCGGCGAGTCGCTGGGCGCCGCGGCGCTGCGCGTGGCGGGCGGCATCTTCACCAAGATCGCCGACATCGGCGCCGACCTCATGAAGATCGTCTTCAAGATCAAAGAGGACGACGCCCGCAATCCCGGCGTCATCGCGGACTGCACCGGCGACAACGCCGGCGACTCGGTCGGCCCCAGCGCGGACGGCTTCGAGACCTACGGCGTGACCGGCGTCGCCCTCATCTCGTTCATCCTGCTCGCGGTGCACGATCCGCTCGTGAAGGTGCAGCTGCTGGTGTGGATCTTCGCGATGCGCGTGATGATGATCGTCGCCTCGGGCGTGTCGTACTACCTGAACGCCGCCGTCGCGAAGGCGAAGTACCGCACCGCCGACCACATGAACTACGAGGCGCCGCTCACGACGCTCGTCTGGCTGACGTCGCTCGTCTCGGTCGGCCTCACCTTCCTCGCATCGCGGCTCCTGATTCCGAGCATCGGCGGGGATCCCACGCTGTGGTGGAAGTTGTCGCTGGTGATCACCTGCGGCACGCTCGCCGGCGCGATCATCCCCGAATTCGTGAAGGTCTTTACCTCGGTCGGCTCGCGCCACACACGCGAGATCGTGACCTCGTCGCGTGAGGGCGGCGCCTCGCTGAACATCCTCTCCGGCTTCGTCGCCGGGAACTTCAGCGCGTTCTGGTTAGGGATGACCATGATGACCCTCATGGCGATCGCGTACGGGGTGAGCACGACCGGGCTCGGCGGGTTGATGTTGGCGCCGGCCGTGTTCGCGTTCGGACTCGTCGCGTTCGGGTTCCTGGGCATGGGGCCGGTGACGATCGCGGTCGATTCCTATGGACCGGTCACCGACAACGCGCAATCGATCTATGAGCTGTCGTTGATCGAACAAGTCCCGAACGTCCGCGCCGAGATCAAGAAGGATTTCGGGTTCGACCCGAACTTCGCGCGGGCCAAGGAAAATCTCGAGGAGAACGACGGGGCGGGGAATACGTTCAAGGCGACCGCCAAGCCGGTGCTGATCGGCACGGCGGTCGTGGGGGCCACGACGATGATTTTCTCCATCATCGTGGCGCTCACCCGCGGGTTGCAGCCGGACCTGCTCTCGAACCTGTCGATCCTGCACCCGCCGTTCCTGCTCGGGCTGATCACCGGTGGCGCGGTGATCTACTGGTTCACGGGGGCGTCGACGCAGGCCGTGACGACGGGCGCCTATCGCGCCGTCGAGTTCATCAAAGCGAACATCCGGCTCGAGGGCACGACCAAGGCCTCGGTGTCGGACAGCAAGAAGGTGGTGGCGATCTGTACCCAGTACGCGCAGAAGGGGATGTTCAACATCTTCCTGACCGTCTTTTTCGCGACGCTCGCGTTCGCGTTCTTCGAGCCGTACTTCTTCATCGGCTACCTGATCTCGATCGCGCTGTTCGGGCTCTATCAGGCCATCTTCATGGCCAATGCGGGTGGCGCCTGGGACAACGCGAAGAAAATCGTCGAAACCGAGCTGAAGCAGAAAGGGACGGAGCTGCACGCGGCGACCGTCGTGGGCGACACCGTCGGCGATCCGTTCAAGGATACCTCCTCGGTGGCGATGAATCCGATCATCAAGTTCACCACCTTGTTCGGCCTGTTGGCGGTGGAGCTCGCGGTGTCGCTGACCGCCGAGCGCGGCGCCACGTTGAGCCTGGTGCTGGGCGGCGCCTTCCTCGTGATCGCGCTGACATTCGTGTGGCGCTCCTTCTACGCCATGCGCATCGAGTCGTCTCCCGCGAAGGCTCGGGTCCGCTAGCGGGAGGGGGGGGCGCATGACCTCCACCCAGATCGCCGTCACGGCGCTCGGCGCCGTCGCCATCGTCTGGGTGCTGTGGTACTTCCTCTTCTCGCGCGGCAGAGCGGTAGCGGCGGCGGCGGTCGCCGGCGGCGTGCAAGAGGTCCGCGTGATCGTCAAAGGCGGCTATACCCCCGACACGATCGTCGTCCAGGCGGGAAAGCCGGTGCGGTTGCAGTTCTATCGCGACGAGACAGCCGATTGCTCGGAGCGGGTCGTATTCGAGCGGTTCGGCATCGATCAGCAGCTGCCTGCGTTCCAGACCACCACGATTGAATTCACCCCGGAGCAACCGGGCGAGTATCCCTTCCGCTGCGGCATGAACATGCTGAAGGGGCTGCTCGTCGTGGAGCCGCCGGGCGAGCGCCGCGCCGCGTCCTCGCCGCACAAGTTCCACGGCGCCAGCGATGAGTAAGGCGCGGATCGTGCTCCCGATCGAAGGGATGACCTGCGCCAGCTGCGCCGCGACGGTGCAGGAGGCGCTCGCCGGCGCGACGGGTGTGGCATCGGCCGGCGTCAATTTCGCGACCAACAAGGCGGCGATCGAATACGATGCCGCGCAAACGAATGTCGGGCAGCTCATCAAGACGGTGCGCGAGGCCGGCTACAATTGCGGCAAGGCGAGCGTCACGTTCGGCATCACCGACCTGCACTATGCCCCCAGCGTCGCCCCCCTCGAGAAATCCCTGGCGAGCGTGAACGGCGTGATCCGCGCCGTCGCCAATCAGGCCACGGAGACCGCGACCGTCGACTACGTCCCCGGCGTCGTGAGCGCGGAGGACCTGGAGAAGGCCGTCGTGAATGCCGGGTTCGAGGTCGCGGCGCCGATCGCGGCCGAGGATCCGCTGGAGCGGGAGCGCATCGCGCGCAGCCGGGAGATTCGCGCGCTCGCCTGGAAGCTCGTCGTCGCCGCCGTCGTCACCGTCGTCGCGATGGCTGGATCGATGCTGCTGATGGCCGATCGCCCCATGGGCGACAACGGCACGATGAAGCAAGTCGATCTGCTGGGCCGGCTGCTCATGCCCCTCGCCGTCTCGTTGCGCGACTGGATCGCCGCTCGGGGGTGGATCCTGCAGCTCGACTGGATCACGTGGGGCCTTGCCGTGATCACGCTCCCGGTCGTCGCGTGGTCCGGGCAGCAGTTCTATAAGGGCACGTGGAGCGGGTTCCGCCACCGCACGGCCGACATGAACACGCTGATCGGCGTCGGCACCGCCGCGGCGTACCTGTATTCCCTCGTCGCGACCGCCGCGCCGAACCTGTTCCTGCGCGCGGGACTGCCCGCCGACGTGTACTACGAGGCGGTCGCCGCGATCATCGCGCTCGTCCTGCTCGGCCGCCTGCTCGAGGCGCGCGCCAAGGGGCGCACCTCCGAAGCGATCCGCCGCCTGGCGGCGCTGCGCGCGAAGTCCGCGCACGTGGTTCGCGAAGGGCGCGAGACCGAGATCCCGGTCGAGGCCGTCGTGGTTGGCGATCTCGTGATCGTCAAACCGGGCGAGAAGCTCCCGGTGGACGGCATCGTCACCGAGGGCGCGTCGGCGGTGAACGAGGCGATGCTCACCGGCGAGCCGATGCCGGTTGCGAAGAAGCCGGGGGATGAAGTCATCGGCGGCACGCTGAACACAACCGGGAGCATCACCTTCCGCGCCACGCGCGTCGGCAAGGAGACCGCGCTCGGCCAGATCGTGCAGCTGGTCGAAGACGCCCAGGCGACCAAGGCCCCGATCCAGAAGCTTGCCGACCGCGTCGCCGGTGTCTTTGTCCCGATCGTCATCGCGCTCGCGATCGCGGCGTTCGTCGGCTGGTTCAGCCTCGGGCCGCAGCCGCAGGTGAGGGCCCTGGTCTACGCGATGGTCGCCTTCGTTTCCGTGTTGATCATCGCCTGCCCGTGCGCGCTCGGCCTCGCGACGCCCACCGCGATTCTCGTGGGCACGGGCAAGGCCGCGGAGTACGGCATCCTGATCCGCAGCGGCGAAGCGCTCGAGCGCCTCGCCCGGGCACGGACCGTGCTGCTCGACAAGACCGGCACGATCACCGAGGGCAAGCCCGCCGTCACCCACATCGTCACCGCCAAGAAGCCCGACGGCACGCCCATCAGCCCCGCCGACGTGTTGAAGTGGGCCGCCTCCGTCGAGCAGCGCTCGGAGCACCCGCTCGCCTTCGCGATTCTCAAGGCGGCGCAGGACAAGCAAGTCACGTTACTGCCGGTCGAGAAATTCGCCGCGATGGAGGGCAGGGGCGTGCGCGGCACCGTCGACCGCCGCATCATCGAAGTGATCTCGTTGCGCCACGCCCGCGAGCGCAGCCTCGAGCTGGGTTCGCTCGGCGCCGACGCCGATCGCCTCGCGGCGCAGGGGCGCTCCCCGGTGATCTGCGTCGTGAACAACACGGTCTACGCCGTCATCGCGATCTCCGATCCGATCAAGCCGACCTCGAAGACGGCGGTAGAGCTGTTGCAGCGCCGCGGGATTCCCGTAGTCATGGTCTCGGGGGATTCGCGCAAAGGCGCAGAAGCCGTCGCAGCCGAGGTCGGGATCGGCGAGGTGATCGCCGAAGTGTTGCCGTCGCAGAAAGCCGATCTCGTGAAGAAGCTGCAGCGCCAGGGCGGAGACATCGTGATGGTCGGCGACGGCATCAACGACGCGCCGGCGCTGGCGCAGGCGAACATCGGCATCGCGATCGGCACCGGCACCGACATCGCCATGGAGGCGTCGGACGTGACCCTGATCCGGGGGGACCTGCGCGCCGTGTTCATCGCGATCGAGCTGGCGCGCCGCACCATGCGGACGATTCGCTGGAATCTGATTTGGGCATTTGGTTACAACGTGCTGCTCATTCCCGTCGCCGCCGGTGTGTTGTATCCTGTCACGGGCTGGCTGCTGTCGCCGGTGCTCGCGAGCGCGGCGATGGCATGGTCCAGTCTCTCCGTGGTGCTCAATAGCCTGACGCTGCGCGGATTCAAAACTCCGGGAGTGGCGACGCATGCGATACTTCCACAGAACTAGCGCGAGCCCCGAAGCGGTGCTCGACGTGGCCAAGGGCTTCTTCGGCGGGCGCCTGGCGCCGGCGGAGGAGTCGCCGCGCCGGCGAGCGTATCATGGCACGCTGGGCCGCATCACCATCAGCGCGCGGCCCGAAGGCGGTCACTACACGTTCGTGGAAGTGGCAACCGATCAGGTGGGAGAATCAGAGCTCGACAAGCTCGCGAAGCGGTTTCTGGCCGAGGTCCACAAGCTCGTCGAGCCCGCGCATGTGATGCGCGGCGCGTACTAGCCCGCGACTTTCGCTCCGTAGCCTGCGTTGGTCACCGCCGCGACGAGCTGATCGGTCGTCACCGAGTCGTCGTCGAAATCGATTTCCGCTTCGCCGTCCGGCAAGTCGATGATCGCGGAATAGACCCCAATCACACCCTTTAATGCCTTCTCGACCTTGGCCTGGCAGTGGCCGCAAGTCATTCCGGTGACGCGTAGTTTGACGTTCGCCATGGCTTTCCCCCTCCCGCTATAATGTAGGGCCATGGCTCTTCCTGCGACGCGGCCGACGGCAGCCACCTCCTCCGGGGTGGTCCTGTCGGCCGATCAGCTCCTCGAGATCTACTACTACCTGCGACTCACGCGGACGCTGGAAGAGCGCCTGGTCGCCCTCTACCGGCAGACCAAGGTCATCGGGGGGCTGTTTCGCTCCCTCGGCCAGGAAGGCGAGTCGGTCGCGTCGGCGTATGCGCTCGAGCGTGGCCGCCACAAGGACATCCTCTCGCCGCTGATTCGTAACCTCGGTTCGCTGCTGGTGATGGGCGCTCAGCCGCTCGAGATCCTACGGCAGTACATGGCCAAGGCCGACAGCCCGACTCACGGCCGCGAGCTGAACGTCCATTTCAACGACCTCGAGACAGGCTACCTCGGTCAGATCTCGCACCTCGGGGACATGATCCCCGTCATGGCCGGTATCGCGCTGACTTTCAAGCTGCGGCGTGAGCCTCGGGTGGGACTGGTCTACATCGGGGATGGTGGCACGTCGACCGGCACCTTCCACGAAGGCTTGAATTTCGCCGCCGTCCAGCGATTGCCGCTCGTCGTGATCGGCGAATACAACCATTGGGCGTACTCGACGCCGCCGGAAAAGCAGTTCGCGGTGAAGGATCTCGCCGAGAAGGCCAAGGGATACGGCGTTCCGTCCGTCACCGTGGACGGTAACGACGTGTTCGCGGTATATGAAGCGACGAAATTCGCGGTCGAGCGGGCGCGGCGTGGGAAGGGCGTCCATTTCATCGAAGTGAAGACCTACCGCCGCAAAGGGCACGCCGAGCACGACGATCAGCATTACGTCCCGAAAGCCGATCTGGACCGCTGGGCCAGCGAGAACGATCCGATCGACCGCTTTACCAGGCGACTGCTCTCAGCCGACCTCGTTGCCGAGGGTGACGTGAAGGCCATCGACGACCGCGTGCGCGTCGAAGTGGACCAGGCGACGGATGCGTGCGTCGACGAGCCGCTGCCTGATGCCGAGACTGCGTTGCCCGGCGTCTACGTCGATCCGCCCGCTGCCGACAAACTCTGGTTCAAGGTGCTGTGATGGCCGAAGTCACATTCCTCGAAGGCCTGCGCCAGGGGCTGTGGGAGGAGATGGAGCGCGACGAGCGCGTCTTCATTCTCGGTGAAGACGTCGGGTTGTACGGCGGCGCGTTTAAAGTCACCGACGGCTTCAGCAAGCGCTTCGGTGAATCGCGCGTGATCGATACGCCGATCTCGGAAGCGGCCATCGTCGGCGCGGCGGCAGGAGCGGCGCACATGGGGCTGCGCCCGGTCGCCGAGATGCAGTTCATCGACTTCATCTCGTGTGCCTACGACATGCTGACCAACTACGTCGCCACGGCGCGCTACCGGGCGGGATTGGCGACGCCGATGGTGGTGCGCGGGCCGTGCGGCGGCTACGTGCGCGGCGGCCCGTTCCACTCGCAAAACCCGGAGGCCGCCTTTCTCCACACTCCGGGCCTCAAGATCGTCTATCCGGCGACCGTGCGGGACGCCAAGGGCCTCATCAAGTCCTCGATCCGCGACGAGGACCCGGTGCTCTATCTCGAGCACAAGTGGCTGTACCGCAGGATCAAGGAACAGCTGCCCGAGGGCGAAGAGATCCTGACCCCCATCGGGCGGGCTCGCCTGGCGCGCGAAGGGAAGCATCTTTCCATCATCAGTTACGGCGCGACCCTGTGGAAATCGCTCGAGGCGGCGGAGCGCCTCGACAAGGAGGACGGCGTGTCGGTCGAAGTGCTCGACTTGCGCACCCTCCTGCCGATGGACGACGCCGCGATCGTTGCCACGGTGAAAAAGACGAACAAGGTGCTGATCGTGCACGAAGACACGCGCACGGGCGGCATCGCGGGCGAGATCGCCGCGCGAATCAACGAACAGGCGTTCGAGTGGCTCGACGGGCCGATCATGCGCGTGACCGCGCACGACGTGCCGCTACCGTATGCGCCGACGCTGGAGGACTTCGTGTTGCCTCAGACGGACGACATCGTGAAAGCCGCGCGCTGGCTCGCGGCGTACTGACGGAGCGACAATGGCACGTGTGGATGTCTTGATGCCGCAGATGGGCGAGTCGATCGCCGAAGGCACCTTGAGCAAGTGGCTCAAGAAAGTCGGCGACACGGTGAAACGGGACGAGCCCCTGTTCGAGATTTCGACCGACAAAGTCGACGCGGAAATTCCGGCGCCGGCCGCCGGCGTGCTGGCCGAGATCAAGGTGCAGGAAGGGCAGACGGTTCCGGTCCAGACCCTGGTTGCCGTTCTCGAGACGGAAGCAGGAGCGACGGCGTCCAAGCCTGCGGCCGCTGCTCCCGCGAAGCCCGAGCCGCCGAAGTCTCAGCCGCCGCCACCCGCACCGAAACCTGAGGCTCCTAGAGCTGCGGCGCCCACAGCACCAGCCCCGGCAGTAAAGCGCAGCGACGGCGACGGTGGTGGGGGGGGCGTCCAAACGACGGAAGAGCGTCTCCGCACCAAGTCCACGCCGCTCGTCCGCAAGATCGCCGCCGAGCACAGCGTGGACATCTCACGCATTCCGGGCAGCGGCTTGGCGGGCCGTGTGACGAAGCAGGACATCCTCGGCTACATCGAACGGGCTCCGACCGCGGCGCCCACGTACGACGCCCCACGCACCACGCACGCAACAGGTGCAGTTCAGCACCCCACCGTCGAGCCCTGGCCCGGCGACCGCGTCGAGCCGTGGTCCAAGATCCGCAAGATCACCGCCGACCACATGGTGATGTCGAAGCGCGTGTCGGCGCACGTCGCCAGCTTCTTCGAGGTGGACTTCACGCGCGTGGCGCAGCTGCGCGGCAAAGCCAAGCAGAGCTATGCCGAACGCGCCGTGAATCTCACGTTCCTCGCATTCATCGCGAAGGCCTGCGCCGAGACCCTGCGCCAGCATCCGGTCGTGAACGCCGCGGTCTCAGGCGACAGCACGATTTACCGTGCGGAGGTCAACATCGGCATCGCGGTGGCGCTCGACTGGGGCCTAATCGTGCCGGTAATCAAGCACGCCGACGAGCTGTCGCTCATCGGCATCGCGCGGGCGATCAACGACCTGGGTGAGCGCGCCCGCACCAAGAAGCTGTTGCCCGACGACATTCAGCGCGGCACGTTCACGATCACCAATCCGGGCGGTTTTGGGCCGTTCGCCGGCATTCCGATCATCAACCAGCCGCAGGTCGCGATCCTCGGCGTCGGCGCGATCGAGAAGCGTCCCAAGGTCGTGACCGCGACCGACGGTGCGGACTCCATCGCCATCCGCACGACGGGGATGCTGACGATGTCCTATGACCATCGCGTGGTGGACGGCGCCGATGCCGACAAGTTCCTGGCCGACGTCAAGCGGCTGCTGCAGGAGTTTCCCGAGGGAGCGGTGTGAGCATGCCGAAAGTCCTGACTGCCGCGCGCGTGCGCGTGCCCACGCAGCATGAGACGGAGTACGTGAACACGCTGCGGGAGCTCAGCCAGTTCGCCGAGGCGCGCGGGCAGCGGATCTGGCTGTACCGCAACGCCAAGGATCCGCGCCTGTTCATCGAGTTCTCGGAGAGCCCGACCGAGATGTCGCACCGCGCCCAGGCCTCACGTTTGCCGGAGGAGATCAAGCTCGAGAAGCGGCTCCAGGCGTTGGCGACGTACGCGCCCGATGCGTGGGAGCTCTGGTCGGAGGTGAGCGTATGGCCCGCCGAACGATCACAGTAGAGGGCGAGCGCTGGGAGGTGTATCCCTCCGGCCGCGTGACGGTGTACGGCCGCGATCAGTTCGGTCTCATCTACGAGCACGGGACCGGGCCGCAGCGCCGCCGCCGCGTCACCCATTTCTCGCCGCTCGGCGCTCGCGCAAGCGATCGCGCGTTCGCCGAGCTGTCCGAGCGCGAGCTGCTGGAGCTGTTCCGCCAGTCGCAGCCCGCCTGGACCGCCCCCGAGGTCGATTACGCCGCACATTGATCTGCATTGCCATTCGACGGCCTCCGACGGCGAGTGTGAGCCGCCGGAAGTCGCGCGCCGGGCACGCGGCGCCGATCTCGCGGCCATCGCGCTGACCGATCACGACACCACCGACGGCGTGGCCGGCGCCGCGCACGAAGGCGCGAAGCTCGGCGTCCGCGTGATTCCGGGATGCGAGTTCAGCGTGCGCGCCCCGTGGGGCGAGCTGCACGTGCTCGCGCTGTTCCTGCCGCCGGAGAACGAGCGGCTTCAGGGGTTTCTGCGCGACACGCGGGCCGCGCGCCGCCGTCGCGGCGAACAGATCGTCGCCAAGCTGCAAGGCCTCGGTGTCGCCATCGAGCTCGAGGACGTGGAGGCGCAGCTGATGGACGGCGACGGAGGAGGAGGGGGGGGGGCGTTGGGGCGGCCGCACGTCGCCCGCGCGCTCGTCGACGTAGGGGTGTGCGACACCATCGGCGACGCCTTCCGGCGCTACCTCGGCCGCGGCCGGGCCGCCTACGTCGAGAAACCGTTGCCCAGGCTCGACGAGGTCACCGCACTGGTGCACGAGGTCGGCGGACTCACGTTTGCGGCGCATCTGGGTGATCATGGGA